>WNFX01004422.1_pt1 | contig 28461 bp, 26 predicted proteins | sample 5400111 | NCBI WGS metagenome assembly WNFX01 (sample SAMN13153363, study PRJNA577476) | soil metagenome | isolation source: 40 cm soil or saprolite under grassland replicate 1 | place: USA:California | collected 2016-06-15
AGATCGAAGCCCATGTCCCAGAGCATCTGTGGCTCCCACATTGATCATAATCTCTCGTCTCGTTTGGTCAGTCGCCTTACCGATCGATATCCCAACGCCAGCTATGTTGCGCTCGTCGGATTAGACCGTGCCACCATTTGGACTGTCTAGATCTATGCAACACTCGGTACGAATGGCTGTTTAAGCCTTATGCGGCAGGGACTTTCACCGTCATTTTGCCGAAATAAAGCCATACATTTTTCTGTCGACATTTCCTTATGATTTAGCCTGGATCAAATTTACATTGGCAAAACTCGGTCGAACTAACGGCAAGGTTTTTTTGGTGGCGCGGGCATAGTTGTCTCAGCCAAACCGTAAACCTTTGGAGTCAACGACTCTAGTCGTTGAAATACCAACGTCAGGAGACGTTGACTCCAGTATATGAAACTATAAAATTGCTGGACAAATCAGGTACCCTCATGTAAAATACATCGCCGTCATAAAGAAAGGTCCCACTGAAGCGGGATCTTCGACAAGAAATTTTTGGAGGAAGACCTTGGCTAACATTAAGTCACAAATCAAACGAAATCGCCAGAACGAGAATCGCCGTTTGCGAAATCGCAATATGCGCGGTGCCGCTCGTACTGCCGTCAATCAGGCACGTGCAGCTTTTGAAGCAAATGAGCCCGAAACCAAAGAAGCGATCCTAAAAGCAATCAGTACCCTTGATAAAGCCGCCGAAAAAGGCGTGATCCATAAGAACAATGCCGCCAGACGTAAAGGTCGCTTGATGAAGAAACTTGCTTCGTTCGAGAATGGGACTGCTGCACAAGAAACAAAGACAAAGAAGACCTCCAGATAATCGGAGTCATTCTTGTTTCAGAGAAAAAGACGGGAGTCGCAAGGCTCCCGTTTTTGTACCCCCACCAACCCCCTCCGTCCCGCTCTAGCGGGACACCTCCCCCAAATACGCAAGAAAATTCGCGATAATTTGTTAAAGATTCAATGCGTATTTGGGGGAGGGCTGGGGAGGGGCTGATATAATTTCAAAATCATGTTTCACAAAGAACAACAACTTATCGAAGAAAAAATCAAAGCCTATAGCGCAGCGAATGAACTTCTGCTCGCTGAATTGAAATGGCAATCCATTCCCTTTTCAGGTGAATGGGGCATCAGTACCTCGTTCTTCCAGACCGCGGCGAATGAAGCGCGCGCGGGCAAAGGGAAAAAGCTTCCGGTGCCGCAACGTGCTCAGGAAATCGCAGAGCAAGTCAAGGCAGAGATCGGAAGCATGCCCGGGATCAGTCGCATTGAAGCGGTAAAGGGATATCTAAATTTATACTTCACGGCCTCTGAATACACACGTCGAGTGCTGGATGAAGTGCTCGCTTCCCGCGCGGACTTTGGACGGGGCGCGCCCAAAAATGAGCGGGTCATGGTCGAATATGCCCAGCCCAACACACACCATTCTTTCCATATTGGGCATGCGCGTAATGCCATTCTGGGTGAAGTCTTAGCACGGATCGTAGAATTTGCCGGCTTTGACACAATCCGCGCATCTTACCCTGGTGATGAGGGGCTGAGTGTGGTCACCGTGCTTTGGGCATATGAAAAATTTTATAAAGGACAGGAACCCGAAGGCGTCCACGAGCGCGGACAATGGTTGTTGAAGATTTATGCTGAAGCGACTTCCCTACTCGAACCTAAGGCAAATGAGACACCTGAAGAGAAAGCAAGGCGCGAAGCCTACGACACCGAACGCCGCGAAATGTATCGCCGACTGGACGCGGGCGATCTGTATTTACATGAACTTTGGTATAAGACCCGCGAATGGAGCTTGGAAGAATTACGCGACGTCCTGCGAATTCTCGATATCAAGATGGATGTATGGTTCTTCGAATCAGAGGCAGATGAACCCGCCAAACAAATTACAGAAGAACTGGTTCAAAGAGGCATCGCTGATGACGAACGCCCGCAAGGGGGACCTGTAATCGTTAAGATTGACGAAAAGCTTGGCTTGACCAAAGAAAAATATCGTACCAACATTCTATTACGTTCTGACGGGACAACACTTTATCTCGCAAAGGATCTTGCACTTGCGAAAATAAAGTTCGAGCAATATCAGGTGGATCGCTCCATCTACGTGGTGGATGTTCGCCAATCATTGCATCTACAGCAGGCATTTGCAATTTTGAAGTTATGGGGTTTCAGGCAGGCGGACAAATGTTATCATCTTGTCTACGGGTTCGTGAGTTTGCCAGAGGGAGCCATGTCTGCGCGGCGCGGACGTGTGGTGCTCTTCAAGGAAGTTTATGATGAAGCAGTAAAGCGCGTGCTGGCGTTGGAATCCGAGCGGACTGGAAACATCCCTGAGAGTGAGCGCGGAAAAATCGCCGAGCAAATTGGCTTGGGCGCACTCGTATATTCGATGCTTTCAGTAGATAACAACAAGGATATTGTCTTCGATATCAATGAGGCCTTGTCTTTCGATGGAAGAACCGGTCCTTATATTCAGAATGCACATGTACGTGCCAACTCAATTTTGAAGAAAGCAAACGTTCAAACGTTTGAAGGTTTCAACGTTGCACCATTTGACTATGAGTTGACCAAACATGAGATTGAACTGATCGAGCAGATCTCGCGCTTTCCGAATGCAGTGCAGCAGGCTGCAAATGAGTATCGTCCACTGGTGATGGCTGCATATGCGTATGATTTGGCGAACGCGTTCCATTCGTTCTATCATGCGGTGCCAGTGTTGCAGAGCGAGGATAAGGATGTGCGCAACGCTCGCTTGCAATTGGTCGCTGCCGCAAAGCAGACGATTGCCAATGCTTTACGGTTGCTCGACATCAAAGCGCCTGAGGTCATGTAGGAAACAGGCTAAACGTTATCTTTACGTTTAGCCTGTTTTATTTAAAATCAAATGTGTAAACGTCGCCTGGGTAAAAACGGAGAGGCTCAAAACCAAAGCGAGCCTTTCTGGACACTGTCCTCAGCGCGGCTTTATAAATAGGAGAATCCTATGCCAATCAAAACTCTTATCATGGGCGCCGCAGGACGTGACTTCCATAACTTTAACACGTTCTTTCGCGGCAACAACGATTATGAAGTCGTAGCATTCACTGCAACTCAAATCCCAGACATCGAGGGACGCCTCTATCCGCCTGAATTGGCTGGTTCACTCTACCCGAGCGGAATCCCGATCCGTGCGGAGGAGGAACTCGTTGATCTGATCAAGCAGCATAGCGTGGAGCAAGTCATCTTCGCATATAGCGATGTGCAGCATGAATACGTGATGCACAAAGCCTCCATGGTCAACGCGGCGGGCGCGGACTTTCGTTTGATGGGCACACGCTACACACAGGTTAAGTCGACGAAGCCTGTTGTGTCAGTCTGCGCGGTTCGGACGGGATCAGGCAAAAGTCAGACAACGAGGCGAGTGTCTTTAATCCTGAGAGATATGGGCTATAAGGTTGCGGCGATTCGTCATCCAATGCCTTATGGAAATTTGGTCCGTCAGGAAGTGCAGCGCTTCGCGGATTACGATGATCTGGATGAGCATGAGACCACCATTGAAGAGCGTGAGGAATACGAACCGCACATTGACAATGGTGTGATCGTATACGCGGGCGTGGATTACGAAAAGATTCTGCGCCAGGCAGAGCAGGAAGTGGATATCGTGCTGTGGGATGGCGGCAACAATGACTTCCCGTTCTATGTGTCTGATCTGCAAATCGTCGTCGCTGACCCACATAGACCTGGACATGAATCCAGGTATTATCCCGGCGAGACGAATGTACGGTTGGCAGATGTGTTCGTCATCAACAAAGTGGATACAGCCGACCCCGAAAATGTGATCAAGGTGCGCGAGTCTCTTCGTAATCTCAACCCGAAGGCGATCATCATTGAGGGTGCCTCCCCACTATTCGTGGATGATCCTGAAGCGATCCGCGGCAAACGCGTTCTAGTTGTGGAAGATGGGCCAACACTCACTCACGGTGAGATGGCATATGGAGCAGGTTATGTGGCAGCGCGGCGCTTCGGTGCAAAAGAGATCGTTGACCCGCGTCCGTTTGCAGTGAAATCTATTGCCGCGACATATGCGAAGTATCCGAAAACAGGTCCTATTCTCCCCGCGATGGGATACGGCGACGCGCAGATGAAGGATTTGGAAGAGACGATCAACCAATCCGATGTGGATATGGTGGTCGTGGGCACACCAATTGACCTGACACGCGTCATCAAATTGACGAAACCCTATCAGCGTGTTCGTTATGAATTACAAGAAATAGGTCAGCCAACGCTACAGGATATTTTGATGAAGAAGTTTGGGAAAAAATGAAATGTAGGTGCGACCCGCCACAGTTTGGTGTGAATTTCGGCAAACCCAGAAGGGTTGCCCTTACGTCAAAAAGTTGGGGAAGAAATAGCTTTGTAGTTGAGAGTCGGGCGAAAGTTTGCCCGACTCTTTTTTTTGACTGCTATTCAACACTCAACACACGCATCAACACATTGCGGTGGTGCGGATGGGCGCGGTGCTCAAAGATGTAAATCCCCTGCCAAGCGCCGAGGGATAGATTTCCATCATCCACTGGAATATTCAGGCTGGTATCTGTCAGCATAGTGCGGATGTGGGAAGTGGCATCATCGGGGCCTTCCAGATCGTGTGTGTACCAACTGTCCCGTTCAGGGACGAGGCGTTCCATAAATGTTTCCAGGTCAGCACGGGCAGTTGGATCCCAGTTTTCGCTGACGACGAGAGAGGCGCTGGTGTGTGGTAGGAAAAGAAAGCACATGCCTTCCTGCACAGCCCAGTTGCGCAACTGGGCGCGCACAGTCTCGGTGATATCGTGCAGTCCCTTGCCACGGGTGGAGATTTCGAGGGTGGTTTTATACCAGTTCATCAGTATCCGTGCGCGATTTTATCATGCACTTCAAACAGTGCTCCTTGCGCCGTCCGCGAAGCAGGATTTGCATATAAAACGCCGCCGTCCTTCACCTGCACTGGCATGCAAGTGCAGGACGGCGGGAGCAATTTGTGATAGCGGATTGAGCCTATTTAGAGATCGGCGCGTTTCAAGCTTACTGTAAATGTCGTTCCCTGATTCAATACGCTTTCCACGCGAATGGTCCCACCTAGTTCTTCAACAATTGATTTGACAATATACAGCCCAATACCGCTGCCGGGGATTTCGGCAATGGTCACGTTCTTGGCGCGATAAAAACGCTCGAACAGATGAGAGGTCGCTTGCTCAGGGATACCTACCCCACTATCCACAATATCAACCAGTACTTCGGTTTCACTCTCTGAGACAGTGACTTCTACTGTCCCTCCCTGGCGCGAGAACTTGACCGCGTTGTTGATCAAATTGATGAAGACCTGTTGTAATCCGCTTTTGTCGCCGATAACTTGAAGAGGCCGTCGTTGAGCTGTCAGACTTATTGAGACCTTTCCTTTGTGCGCAATTGGTTTGACAGCCATTAACGACTCTTCCAGCACAGGGATAATGTCCATAGGACCAATTTCCAGTTTCATCATGCCGCTTTCGAGACGCCCGGCAATCAGCAAACGGTCAATGAGGATCTTTTGTCGATTCAATTCGCTTTTCAGAGTATGCCAGTATTCATCCAATTCTTCAGGCGTCCCACCCTCCTGGATCAGTTCAGTCATGAGCATGGCGGCTGTCAACGGCGTCCGCAATTCATGGGAAGCGCGGTTGATGAAATCTGATTTCATCTCATTGAGTTTGGCCTGCTCTGTAATATCGCGGAGGACGATCAGTGCTTCGCTCGAACTTATGGGATAGAGTCGGGCTTCATAAGCGTGATTGCTGTACGGAAGTCGAAACTCATCGACATAACATGATTCATTAAATGAATCATCATTCGCCTCTCCAATGATCCTCCTCACGATCTCTGGGGGCCAAATCTGTGAGAACTTTTTCCCTGTGAGCATATCGCGATGAATGTATAGCGGATGATTCGAATTGGCACTGTAATCAAGGATTGTCCCATCAATATCAATTCTGATCAGCAAATCAGGCAGAGCCTCCAAAATGATGCGATTGCGGGTTTCATTGAGACGAATGGTCTCTTCATAGCGATTACGCTGTAAGGCGGACCCAATCAAATTGGCAGCGGTCTGCGCTGCGTCCAGTTCGGCAGACGACCAGGAAAACCTGTTCCCATCATCGAAGAATCCCAGGAATCCCCATGAGCCAAGATTCCCGTTGATCGGAATGGCAACAAATGTCGACTTGGAAAGTGAAGCGTTGCGGGTTTCTGATCCAATTGAAGAAAAATATTCACTACTCAAGTTCAGGAGTTCTGGAATGAATAATCCAATCACAGATGAAATATCGAAAGGTGTCCCAATCCATCTTTCCCACTTATAGCGAATCTGAACAAATGGATCTTCAGAAAATGTATCGATCTCAAAAATAACGCAGCAAGAAACTTCCATTGCCAAGCCAAGAGACTCCAACACCTCAGGGATTTTGATCTCGATGCTTGAAGAACGAAGCAATCTGGCGGTTGCATCACCAATCACAGAAAGAATCTGTGTGTGCCGTTTCAGAGCCCATTCCGCGACTTTTCGTTCAGATATATCACGCGCAATGCTTTGAACATAAGCCGGTTGACCTGTTTCATCATAGACAACAGATGTGCTGACCTCCACTGGAAGCATAGATCCATCTTTACGCTTCAGGACCCGCTCATAGAGATTGGATTCATCATCGATGAACAGCGATTCATGTCCAAGGGCATCATCCTGCGACATGACATCCTTGACCGGCATGCCGACTAACTCGTGTTCTTCATAGCCAAGCAGATTCAAGGCCTGTTGGTTTGCCGCGAGATAACGAAAATCCAATCCGATGATAAAAACGCATTCGCTGGTTTGCTCAAACAATGCACGGTAATGCAGGTCTTCTCCCCATCTTTTGCTTGATTTTCGAGCGCCGATTTTCGACTCCACCAGATATTTGTCTAAAGGAATGATGTTCTCATCCATAAGAAATATCTTCAGGTCTTATATTAGGAAGCACTGCCTGCACACAGCATCCATTCGAGCTATTCAAAATGGTCACACTGCCTCCCAAGCTCGAAAACACTGCCAGAGCAATAAACAGCCCAACTCCCAAACCATCCTGCTCACGATTGTCGCCCTGGCTAACTTGATAATACCGTTCAAAGATCTTCCCGCGCAATTCCTCTGAGATACCTGAACCTTCATTTTCTACCAAAATGATAGCTCCACCATTCGTACCTATTTCTAAAGTTAATTTCACCTTCCCTTTATCTGGACTGAACTTAAAGGCATTATCTAGGAGGTGTACCAACGCATGAGTGAATTCCCGACGCGGCGCGGTGATCTGTCCCTCACCTTTTATTTCATGAACAAATTCCAGTTCCTTTGCTTTATAACGTTCTAACCTTTTTTGAATAGGCAAAAGAATATGATTGCCTATATCAATAGGCTGTCGGATACGGTTGAGATCACCGTGGTCAATGTTGGTGAGCAGAATGAAATCGGTCACTAGCGATTCAAGACGGTCAACGCTGGATAGCGCCGTGCGGACAAATTGAATCTGCTCCTCAGGGTCTTCAAATTTATTATTGACGACCAACTCCAGAGGCATGATGATATTCGAGAGTGGTGTGCGCATTTCATGATGGAAATTTTGGAGGATTTCACGCTTCAATTTTTCCATATCTTGCTGGGCGCTCTCGCGCACTTCTTCGCGTCCGCGCGCCTGCTCCACTTTCACACGCCGCAAGACAGCCTCGATGCGTGCAAATAACTCTTCAGTGATAAATGGTTTGGTGATGTAATCATCCGCGCCGTCACGAATCCCATTGACACGATCTTCTACGCCACTTCGAGCAGTTAGAAAAATAAACGGTATGGAGGCAAGATGCGGATCCTGTCCCATCAACCTGCGCAATTCAAATCCGTTGGGAGGTGGCATCATCACATCCGAAAGGATGAGATCAGGCAATACCTCTTTTGCCTTTTCCATTCCCACTGTACCATCAGTAGCAGTGACGACATGATAGCCTTGACGTTTAATCTTTGCTGCCAGCCCAAGAAGCAAAGCTGGCTCATCGTCAATGATGAGAATGGTGGAATTTCTATCCATGTTGTTTTTCTGGCGCGGTCGAACCACTTTGGTGCAAACTTTGGGTTGTGCCCAGCGATTTCCCGGCGATCTTAGGATTGTTATTTACAAACATGATATAGATATTTGCCAGTGAAATTAAATCCCCCGAATTCAGCACACAACGATCGATCCTTTTACCATTGACAAAAGTTCCACTCGTTGAATCCTTATCGTACAAGACATACTTGTCGTTCTCATGAACGATTTCGGCATGGAAACGAGAAAGAAATTCCTCATGAAAGACAATATCATTCTCAAGTTGACGGCCTAAAGTTGTCACGGTTTTTGTCAATGGAATGATTTGCTTATTAATGATTAGAAATACGCCTGGCTGATAAGAAGAAAGGTTCGTGGAAAGTTTGTTTGGCTGCATAGAAAGACGTTATACCTGACCATATTGGTCAAACAATACGGGTTTCCCCCCATTGCTACTTCTTTTAAGGGATGGAAAACAAAATCGTAAGGATGATCTCGCTATTAGATATGCAGGGATTGACCAAGGACGCTAAGAGGATTTCTTGACGTCCTGACAATAGACATCATCCCAATTTTAAAAAGACAGCGACAATAGTAAAGACAGACGCCAAAAAGATCACAACTGAACTTATCGCCGCAAAATTCCTTTGAAAGGCATTATTCACGAATGTGCCCATCAGGTCGCGGTTGCTCGTCAATTTGATGAGAAAATAGAAAACTAATGGCAGGCCGACGGCGTTGATGATCTGCGTGACCAGTGCAATTTGAAAGAGATTGACATTGACGAGAAGTACAAACAATGTCGCGGCAAGCAACTGAGAAATATACAGGATATAAAAAGTCTTGCTCTTCTTGAATGAGTCATCTAAACTACCAGAAAGACCAAAAAATTCAGCAAAGGCATAAGCCGTCGAAAGAGAAACAATGACCAGCCCCATAAAGCCCGCGTTTAAAATGCCAACGGCAAATAATTGAGAAGCAATCTTCCCAGCGAATGGAGCGATTGCCAGTGCGGCTCGTTCACCTGAATCCAGCATGATATGGTTGACAAACAATGTCGCGGCAGTGGCAACGATCATGAAAAATGAAAAGAAATCTGTGAGGAATGCACCCCAGTACGTCTCAAACTGGGATAAGCCTACTTTGCCCTTTTCGATTTTCTTGTCATAAGCAAAGCTGCTGATAAAGAACTGACCCCATGGGGTGATCGTCGTCCCAAGCACACCCATGCCAATGATCAGATAATCCTTGAGATACGCACGCGTAAAGAAAACACCATGGGGATAAGCCAGATTGGTCAGCGCCAGGTTCCAATCAGGTTTTGCCTTTACAGCCGAGAAAATGTAAACGAGAAAGAATACACAGGCCACTAGCATAATGGATTGTGTAGCCTTGTAGTTGCCGCGTGTAATCAATACAAATGCGATGATGACAATTACAATCACTGCAGGCACCGGTGAGATGCCAAACATAGCACTCGTGGTTTTGACCGCGGAAAGCTCAGTCACCAGTGTCCCGATATTGGCAATCAGCAATATGCCGAACATGAATATAGAAGCACGCACGCCATATCGTTCGCGGATTAAGTCTGCAAGCCCGCGGCGCGTGATCACCGTCAAGCGCATACCCATCTCTTGTGTGATTGCCAACAAAATCGTAATGATGGGTAGTAAGAACAAGATTGGATACCCTAGTTTTGCGCCCGCGATGGAATATGTCGCAACGCCACCCGCATCATTATCTGCCATTGCGGTAATGGTCGCGGGTCCGAATACAGCGAGAAGGACCAATACCCTCTTCCATAGACCGGAAAAGAAGCGCTTGTTGTTTTTGAAGATCAATTCGTTGTTCATAGAACGCCTCCTTTCGATTTAATGATAGAAACGCGGTAAGCGCTTCTTCCAGGCGGTGGGGATGATTTTATCGAGTGCATCGTCTGCGGTAACGATGCCATGCATCACATTTTGGTCATCTACGACAGGAATTGCCAGTAAATCATATTTGGTGATGACTTGTGCAACCTCATTTTGTTCGTCTGTCAGAGTCACACTTTTCACGCGGCTTTCCATAAAATCTTCAACGCGCCCGGTGGGTTCTGCAAAGATCAAATCCTTTAGCGAAAAAACACCCATAAGATGCTCTTGCAGATCAGTTACATAAACATAGAACAGTGTCTCTGCATCTCCAGCGTTCTGACGCAAAAACTTGATCGCTTCCTCGGCCGTGACATTCGGTGGAACGCACGCGTATTCAGTCGTCATGATGCCACCCGCAGAATCTTCAGGATAAGAGAGCAACTTCCGAACATCCTCCGACTCTTCCTTTTCCATCAGGGCTAGCAATCCGCGGCTGCGCTCTTTGGGTAATTCAGCCAACAGATCGGCAGCTTCATCCGGTTCCATTTCTTCAAGAATATCCGCCACCTTTTCATCAGACATGTTCTCAACAAGATCAGCCTGAAATTCTGTTTCTACTTCTTCCAATGTATCGGCGAGTTGTTCCATGTTGAGAGCTTCGAGCAACTGTCCACTTTCGAGTTTGTTCATGTCACTGATGATCTCAGCAACATCGGCAGGATGAAGTTCGGAAATCTTTTCTACAGGCACGCGCAAACGCATAAAGGGATCATGGCGCAGGAGTTCAACGTCATCCCATGAGATAAATGTCTGCGGGGCTGGCAGGCGAAGGGTGGATGTGATGCGACGAGTCACATTAGCAACGCCCAACCTACGCAAAATGCCCAGCATCCCAATATCCACATTGCCTACATATAGTGTCCCATTGACACGCACAAGTTCGAGATCATTCACACGTACCACGCGCGCTCCATCGGTATCAATGATCTGTTTGTCGAGCACATCACGGGAAAGAAAGATGTCGTTCTCGGTCGGGTGAAAATATTTAATATCCTCCACATGACATTTGAGAGGGATCGAGGGCGTAAACAATGCCATCACCAGTGAGTAAGGCACAATGATGGTTTTGTTCTTGTCCTTGATCACTACCGCTTCCACAATGGGATGGGTTGCATCCTTGAATTCGCGCGCGATCAGGTCTTCAAGTTTTCCAATATAGTGACCATCAATATCGGTGATGGCGTGACCGAGAATTTCGCTCAAAAAAGCCATAGGGACCTCCGTAGAATTTTATTGAGAGGGAGGCAACAAAAAATCGCCTCCGCTTGAGCGAAAGGCGATTCACACTCGACCCGTCATCTGTTTCCATTTCCCCGGCTTGCACGCTCTAGAATCTTTTTTTTATGGATTCAATAGACGCGACCGGAGGTATTCTGAATAGCACAGATATGACGAATGGTGCGAAACGTTATTTCGCCCGGAGAGAATCTGTTTATGACTATCTGCGTCCACGCAGAACCTCCTTGCAACATGTGTGTAAATTTGCCTCTGCTTCATACGCCACCGGTATCGCTGCACGGCATCTTCGAGACGGCGGCTTGAGCGCGGGCATCACATGCTGGCAAAATGAAAGCCTCCCGTCAAATTGACCAGGAGGCAGGAAAAAACACGCGTTACAAGCGCTGCCTCACTGGTTGAGCTTCAGCACTGCACATCGTAAGGATTGATTTTTTCATCCTAGCCACTTTGAGCGAAGCCTTAATCCGACTTCACCTGGTCTACCCTTTGGCGTCTTTCGACGTTTCAGGACAATGGCCTGTATATTTTGCAGCCGCCTGGCCTAACGAGGACTGTTCAAATTGCACGATGGTTATACACCCGCCTCATAAAGGTTGTCAAGAATTTAAGATTGGAATTTTGTTAGGATGAAAATCATTCCCTCTTCTTCCCCCTCCCTACCAATTCTGCAATCAAGACGGAAAAACTGATGATGAACGCAGCCACCACCAAACTATTTTGCCTGATAAATTCTCCCACATTTATAGATACACCAACTTCAGTAACAATAGGAGTTGGAGTGAGCGACATCGTTGGTATATAAAGATTCTGCTTTACATCTTCAACAGGTGAAGTCATGGTAAAGGGCGCAGGTTGCGTCGCGCTTTTTTGAATCAACAACTTCCAGCCTGGGACGATCGTATCATCAGTGAGATTGTTCAAGCGTTTGATCTGCTCGATACTGACTTTGTATTGAATAGCAAGGCTCCATAGCGTTTGTCCATATTGCACTTCATGAACTACATCTCCATCGGGTTGGGCTGTATTAACAGCGACTGGAATGGAATACTGTGAGATACTACCATCTGCATTTGGAGTCAATTGTCCCATGCAAGCGGCCTGTGTGACAGGAATGCTCGTGAGGATGGCATAAGCGGGCGATTGCATTCGGCCTGAATTCGTTCGCAATGCCGTTTTAAGCACAACATAAATCTGATCATTGGCCGCCACTGCCGCGCCGATATCACTCCGATATTCAGAAAGCATGGTGTTGGTATGTTCATCATCGCCCAGCCACATAAAGATGGCATCTTCTGCTGTCATTGCAACACCCCAATTTTCAGAGCGGTGGCCATCCTGTGATAGATCACCCCAAAGTGGAAAACCCTTCATGAGTAATTCCTGTCCCAGCGTCATCCCGCAGGGCGATCATGTCCAATTGCACCTTCAGACGCGGCAAGTGCGTTGGCTTGCTCTGCGGCGACCTCCATCAGAACATCGTGCGCAGTCAGCGCGTTCAATCCATGTTGAAGCTTCAAGTTATTGACCGCGTTGATGATATCCGCAGGGGAGGGCGCGGAAGGTATCGGCGTAGAGGTCGATGTCGCTTCTTGTAACGGTGGCAGACCAGGAGGTCCCGCCAGAACGGGCGCGGATGGCAGAATCCACACAATGAAGAAAAGAAAAATCGTTAGGCAGCGAAGACGCGTGCTCATGTAAAAGTCCCAAATATATGTTGCGATGAAAACAAAAAAGGTAACAGCGAATAATATTATATCCGCTCGTTTATAATGTATTCATGTTTACAGACCAGGTAGAGATCTATGTGAAGTCGGGTAAGGGAGGTGATGGGATGGTGCACTTCCACCGCGAGAAGTTCATCCCGCGGGGAGGACCTGATGGCGGCGATGGCGGCAAAGGTGGTGATGTCATCTTTGAGGTCAAACCCACGCTAAATACGCTTTCCTCTTTTCGACAGAATCAAAAGTTCAAAGCGGAAGATGGCATCAAAGGCGGACCATCTCAAATGTCGGGACGCTACGGTAATGACCTTATCCTCTATGTTCCACCTGGCACAGTCATCTTTGATGCAGATACAAATGAATGGATCGGCGATTTGACAGAGCCGGGTCAAAAGTCGAATGTGTTGAAAGGTGGGCGTGGTGGAAGAGGCAATCAACACTTTGCAACGTCTCGGAATCAAGTGCCGCGCATGGCTGAAAAAGGCGAACCATCACAAGAGAAACGCATCAAACTGGAACTTAAACTGATCGCCGATATAGGGCTGATCGGTGTCCCGAACGCGGGTAAGTCCACGCTGCTCTCAGTGCTGACGAACGCCAAACCGAAGATCGCGCCTTATCCTTTCACCACGCTTGAACCAAATCTCGGCGTGGCAAACATTGACGAGGATACGACCGTTGTGCTGGCTGATATTCCTGGTCTCATCGAAGGTGCCTCACAGGGTGCGGGACTCGGTCATGATTTTCTTCGTCATATTCAACGGACGCGCGTCCTGATCCCAGCCTGAAGTCCAGGAAAGACTCGCAGACATTCAAAAAAAATTCAAAAAGCTAGGTGTGGAATTAACGACCATTTCTGCGTTGGCACGCACAAACACGCGTGAACTACTCGTGAAGGCTTATCAAAAACTTGAAGAAGCTCCTCCACTTGAAGAAATCGAACTGCCTTTGCCGGTCTACAAACCAAAAGAAGACCCGCGCGAGTTTGCCGTCACAAGGGAAGGAACTAATGAATGGCGCATCTCAGGCACAGCCATCGAGCGCGCCGCTTCAATGACCTATTGGCAACACGATGGGTCAGTGCGTCGCTTTCAAAGAATCATGGAAGCACTTGGCGTCGATGAAGCGCTACGTAAAGCTGGCGTGCAGGAAGGCGATACGGTCGCTATTGGCGATTTTGAACTGGAGTGGCAGGAATAGTTTTTTCAATGCAAAATACTATGCAAATCCGTGCCTTCGCAATTCTTCTAATCATTACACTCTTCACAGCCTGCACACCCAGCAGCCCGACTCAAGCTCCGACTTCCAGTCTAACAGAAACAAATACTCCATCCATTGCAACTGAATCTGCAACACCTGAAGTTACATTCACTCCTATTGAAGGACCTGATCCTTCTTATAAGGTGGCTGCGTTTTATTATCCTTGGTATGGGAACCCAAACAAGGATGGCCAATGGTTTCATTGGACGCAAAATAGCCACTTTCCACCTGATGACATCGCCAGCGATTATTACCCCGCTTTGGGTGCATACTCATCGAATGATCCGGCGGTTGTTGATCAACACATGGCATGGCTAAGACAAGCTGGTATTGGCGTGATCATCACCTCATGGTGGGGACAAGGCTCAAGGGAAGATCAAGCAGTGCCCCTGCTCTTACAAATGGCTGAAAGTTATGGAAACAAAGTTGCTTTTCACATCGAACCTTACAGTGGGCGTACTGCCGAAAGCCTTATCAGCGATATCGAATATCTTTACAAGCAATATGGTGCTAGCCCCGCGTTTTTCCGTTCTACCGCGACCAGTCGTTATAGTTTAGGTACCCAACCAAAAGGGATATTCTTTGTGTGGAGCATTGAGAACCAAGGCGTGGGTAAATATTCCTACTGGCAGCCAGCGTTGGACAAGATCCATGCTCTTCCGGAAGGCGGACTCGTTATTGCAAATACATTGGACGCTGGTTGGATCGAGGACAGTCACTTCGATGGTTTATATAACTACGCATCTCTTCATCTTGAACAAACTGACGGATTTAGCTGGGCACGGAGTTTGCCACCAGATACCTTATATGTACCCAGCGTACTCCCAGGCTTTTCAGCCAAACGAGTAGGTTATTCAGAAGATACTTATGTCTCTAGGCAAGATGGTGAAACGTACAACGAACAATGGACGGCGGCATTAGGCACCGGTATTCAGCCAGAGCTGGTAACCATCACTTCTTTCAATGAGTGGCATGAGGGGAGCATAATTGAGCCACCTCAATTTGGAGTCAATGATGGCAATGGATATACCTATGCAGACTTTGGCATACTTCCACCCGAAGGATATTTAAACCTGACACGCGAATGGGTGGACAAATATCTCGCGATGACCTGGCCATCAACCTATCCTGCGCGCATCCAGATCAGAACAACCTCAGATTGGACAACGCTCGATGTCTTAAACGGTGGAGTATGGGTTAGACCCGAACGCATCTCAGCCAGTGATTCGGTTACAACAGCAGGTATAGAGGCTGGAGATCGTTTCGTACTGACGCAGTCTTTGGCAGATGCTAACGCAGGCAAAGAAGTTGAAATGACGTGGAATGTTTTGTTGGCAGATTTGGTCACTGGCAATGATCTTTCTATGCAAATCGATCGCGGAAACATCGGTAAGACTGAAGTGACGATATATAACTATACCGGTCCGACGCCTAATGAACTTATGACATTCGAATGGGACAAAGTAACAACTGACCGCAATAGCTATAAGATCACAATCCCTGCTGAATTGCTGATAGCCTCAAGTCCTTGAAATGGGAATATTATGAATACTCCACTGAATCCCAAACAGCGTACGTTAGTACTTGGTATTATCCTTCTTGGATTGGTCGTTGTCGTTTTTTTTGGCTTACGAACCGTTCGGGCATTTCGGCAGTTTCATGGACACCGCCCTCCGCATCCCTTTAATGAGCATGTCGAAACAGATGTGGAATTAATCCGCGATTGGATGACTATTCCCTCCATTGCAAAAATGTATCATGTGCCCCCGCCGGTCCTTTTTGACGCATTGGGGATTCATGAACTTGGGAATAAACAAAAGAGCCTCAAGCAGTTGAATGAAGAGTATTATCCGAAGGCGGAGGGGATCGTTTTAGAAAAAATCAAAGCCGCGGTGCTCGCTGCGCTCGCCAACCAGCCGCCACAGATACACGTAGCTCCCAATACGCCCGCCGTTCCATAAACAAGTGCATGTCCGACTTTTTGCTAACACAAATTATTAACTATGGTGCACCAGTATTCGCGGTATTGCTATTTCTAGGAGCGTTGGGAATACCTATTGGCGCCTCCGTGCTGGTGATTGCAGCGGGCGCCTTTTCACAACAAGGCATTCTATACTGGCCCTTGACTGCAGCTCTCGGGCTAATTGGTGTAGTTATTGGTGATGCGATCAGCTTCGGGATCGGGTTCTACGCGAAAGATTGGATAGATGATCGCTTTGGAAACTCCTCTGCCTGGAGAAGTGCGCGGGATTCCTTCGCGTCACGCGCAGGGATCGCTGTTTACCTTACTCGATTTTTGATCACAGCTCTTGCCGTTCCCACCAACTTGATCGCTGCAGGCACCGGCTTCAGATTCCGAACGTTTTTAGCCTATGATATTGTTGGCGAAATCACCTGGATCATCCTTTACGGCGGCCTCGGTTATTGGTTTGGAAGTGAATGGGAACTTGTGAGCAACGTCATCAGCGATTTCGGCGGCTTGATTTTGGGCTTGGTCCTATTAATCATCGGAATTGTCCTGGCAGTACGCTGGCTACGCTCGAAATAAGTAACGTAGCGCAAGATGGCATCTTGCGCTACGGCATTTTGTCTCATTTTTTACTCGACAGGGATTATTCTATTAGGAAGACCAAAGAGACCGATGAATGAATCCCTTCCACACGAAAGTGTTCCATACCGAATGAAGCTCCGCAAGAGCAGCAACATTTCCAATATCTCTTCTGCTGAAACCTCCTCGGCCTCCTTTGAGAGCCTTTTTTACGAGCATTGGGCTTCCATTTATCGCTTGCTCATGCGTTTTGTAGTAGATCCGTTTGAAGCAGAAGATTTGGCATTGGAAACCTTCTTTCGGCTTTATCAGCGGCATCCCGCGCCCGAAAAGGAATTCAACACACGCGGCTGGCTTCAACGAGTAGCCACTAACCTTGCTTTGCATTCCATCCGAAGTTTCAAGCGCCGTGAACACTATGAAATGACAGCCGGGAAAAATGCGCTCGATGAAACGCCCGAAAATCGCCCATCTGAAATCTTTGCAGAGAAAGAAGATCAGCGCTTCGCACGCCTCGCGCTTGCCAAAATGAATCCTCGTCAGGCAGAGCTGTTAATCATGCGTTATTCGGGGTTGACCTATAAAGAGATCGCCGAGGCGTTAAGTCTTTCGCCGACATCCATTGGTCCGTTACTATTGCGCGCTGAGCGTGATTTCGAAAAACACTACCGCGCGCTTATGGAGGAAAAGAAATGAACAAACATTTAGATGATGGTCAATTACGAGCCGCTCTTGACGGAGAATTAGATGCAGATGCTCTCAATCATCTGGAAACTTGTGCATCCTGCCAGATACGGCAAAAAACAATTCAGGCACAAACGCAGAAGACAGCTGATAAGTTGGCTTTCCTTTCTTCTGCGATAAATGACCCACCTCTTCCTTCGGGCACGCCTCAGGCTTGGCACCGCTTCAATCAGCAAATACTCAATCAAAAGGAGATCCCTATGTTTAAAAAGCTAATTGCTTCCCCGCTCATTCGTTATGGCTTACCTGCATTGCTTGTATTAACTCTGATCATCGCATTGCCCGGCACGCGCGCACTAGCAAGTCAATTACTTGACCTGTTCCGCGTTCAGCAAGTAACAGTTGTGCCTGTGGATGTGACAGGCATCGAGCATCTAAATGGTGATAGCGCGCTCGGGAAACAGATGAGCCAGTTAATTTCCGATTCGATTACAATCACGAAAAAGCCCAGCGACCCCATTGAAGCAACGGACGCAAACCAAGCAAGCCAACTAGCCGGATTCACCGTCCGCGTGCCTGAGGGCACGACACCATCTCGGATTAGTGTAATGAACGGCTCGGCTTTCACATTGACCGTTGATCGCAACAAAGCAGAAGCTCTCCTAAAAGAGGCAGGCCGTAGCGATCTGGTCCTGCCTGATTCGATTGATGGTGCTGAAATATCGGTGGACATCCCCACCGGTGTAAGCGTTGCTTATGGTACATGTCCAGCCCCGAGTGCCGATGGCGATGAGCCGGGTATGAACGGCAGTGGCTCCCGCGGCCGTCGTTATGCTGATTGCATCATCCTAGCAGAGATCCCCAGCCCGACAGTGACTGCTCCGCCAAGTGTCAATGTCCCACAACTTGCTCAGATTTCGCTTGAATTTACAGGCATGACCAGCGAACAAGCTACAGCGTTCACAAACACCGTTGATTGGACTTCTACATTAGTGATCCCAATTCCCAAGAATGCTGCCACCTATGAGCAAATCTCTGTAGATGGTGTCACCGGGACACTTATTCAACGACCCACTGATGATGCTCCTCAGTTTGCCTTGTTATGGGTCAAAGACGGAATCATCTACACGATCGGAGGCTTGGGCAGTAACTCTCAACAAGCCATCCAAATGGCAAACTCACTTCATTAAGAAGGATAAGTATCCACAGGATTGCTTCGCTTATGTCTCTTGTCCCCGCAATAGAGACTGACCAATTAAAAAAAGTCTTTGGCGACTATACCGCTGTAAAGGGCCTCACTCTGCAAGTAAAGCAGGGTGAGGTGTTTGGTTTTCTCGGACCAAACGGGGCAGGGAAAACAACTTCGATAAAAATGTTATTGGGGTTGATTGCGCCCACTTCCGGTTCGGCAGCATTATTGGGGAAACCTGTTGGAGATCGCGATGTGCTGACTCATATCGGATTCCTGCCGGAACATTTCAGATTTCAGGAGTGGTTGACTGCTCGTGAATTCCTCTTCCTCAATGGCCAATTGCTGAACATGAAAGCCAACGATCTGCGCTCGCGCATAGATGAATTGCTTGAACGTGTTGGCTTAACCGATTATCAAAACAAGCAACTACGGACTTTCTCAAAGGGCATGTTGCAGCGTATCGGGTTGGCTCAAGCTTTATTGAACAGACCAGCTCTGGTCTTTTTGGATGAACCGACCTCTGGATTAGACCCGGTGGGTCGTCGCCTTGTGAGAGATATTATCCATGAGTTGAGAAAGGAAGGCACATGCGTCTTCTTGAACTCACATCTCTTGAGTGAAATCGAAATTACCTGTGACCGGGTTGCATTCATTCGCTTCGGCGAAGTAGTACAAGTGCTCGAAATGGCATCGCTCTCAACAGGTCAATCTAAATTAACCATTCGCGCGACTCATCTTTCGGCAGAAGTGCTCAATGGACTTTGCCGTTGGGGGCAAGATGTTCAATTGGATCATGACCACGTGACAATGAACATTCAAAATGACTCTGTCGTGCCCGAAATTACCCGTTATCTGGTCGAGCGAGGCGCGGAAGTCTATGCCATCTCACCAAGCCGCCTTTCACTGGAAGAGATCTTTATCGAAACGGTTGGCAAGGATGGTGGGCTATGAACCCTGTGTGGATCCTTGCAAAACTAACCCTTCGAGAAGCGATACGCAGACGCATTATGCTCGCTGGATTGATCCTTGGGATTAGCTTTCTGATACTCTTTACAATAGGCTTCCATTTCATCCTTACACAGATCAGAAGTGTAACTGCCGCCAATGCACCAAGTCAGGGAATAGCCCATGTTGCAGATGTTGAAAGCATGAGGCACAATCCAGACGATCGTTACAAAACCGATTCGGCGTTCGGATGTCGTCCTTGGAAAGTGGTTTGGATTCGCCGGGTTGCTCGGCTTATATCTTTTACTTCTGGCTGGCGGCATTGTCGTGAGCGTATTTTTCCAAACCGGTTACATACCTGATCATCTATTCACTGGGTTATCCCTCATCTACCTTGAAGCTTTGTTAGTGATGACCATTACACTGATGTGTTCCGCCGCATTTCCAGCGCTGGCAACGGGAGGGATTGTTTTCGGTCTCTACGGTCTTGCTTTCATCGGCGGCTGGATCGAGCAGTTCGGTTCGATTATGCAGAATCAGACGGCGGTGAAGATTGGCATTATCACCAGCCTGATCATTCCTAGTGAGGCATTGTGGCGACGGGCCGCTTTCGAAATGCAATCGCCCCTTGCAGGAGCTTTAGGCATGTCGCCGTTTGGAGCCATATCCGTTCCCAGTATATTGATGATTGTCTATGCGGTGTTGTATCTTGTGGCTTCCTTGATTCTCTCAATCCGTATTTTCCAGAACAGGGATCTGTGACTCTTCGCTTAGAACTTGAGCTTGTTAGGACAAAAGTCCCTGAGGCATCAAAACTCAAGGACTTATTATTTGCCAGTAAGACTGAGCATTATTGGTCACCAACAAAATTGTAGACATTTGACACTTGTGTTGGTTTTAGCGGCGGATATAATTTAATCAAATCCCTTTGAGAGGGTCATTGAAATGACTACAAAAAAGATAACACCGAAAAAGTATGTTTCACTCTTCATGCTAGTTCTGCTCCTCGTTTCCTGTGGAACAAAAGCGTCTCCTACTCCTGACCTACAAACTACAGCTACGTCGCTTAGTTTACAGCAGACCATTGTTGCTCTTGGCGCAACGGTCCAGGCACAGTCAGCTTTGCAAACTGAAGCCGCAAAGGCAACAGCTACTCCACTTCCCACCGCGACGCTCAGTCCCACTCCAACAGTCACACCGGGACCTTTGGTGATCCGTGATGACTTTAGCAGCGATACGGGCCGCTGGATAGAATGTGGAATGTGTCGTATTGAAAACGGCACACTTCATATGGGACCTTACCCCATTTCAGACAAAGGAGAGGGTTACCTTGCCATTTGTTCTGATTGTGGTGTGGCTCAAGATTACAAAATGGGTGTGGATGCCACATTCAAAGATGGATATACCGACCGCGGATTTGGATTGATTCTGAGAGAGAATAATGGCAATTACGCAGACGTTGAGATTACAACCTGGCAAGTGTACGGTGCATGGACGTTCGACAAATCGACAAATTTATGGGGAAAGTTACTAGGTGGTGATCCATGGAAACCAAGTGGAAGCCTCTATCCTAGTTATGGAACCAATCGGCTTGAAGTAGAAGTTACCTCGCAGGGAGGGACAAGCACATTGTCGATTTCTATCAACGGTCAATTAGTGAATACTGCTCAAATGCCAGCAGTATCTGGAAGAGTCGGCTTAGTAGTTGGTTTGCATAGTCTCGGTGTAGTTTTCGATAATTTTTATTTTGAAGGTTATCCTATATCTCAGCCATCTAACAATAACTCCAACCCACAAGGATAATTCTGTCCTTTAAATAGAGTGTGTTTGTCAATTCGTTAAACAGCCAGACCTCGGAAGTACTTCCGAGGTCTGGCTGTCTTTATGCTTTAATTCGGGCTATTGATTCAAGCTTTCTCTTCGCGTGCCATTACATCCATCACGGCAACCGAAGCGATCTGAACAATGGTATTCACATCGTCACCTGTCTGCAATACATGAACCGGCGCACCCACACCCAGCAGAATAGGACCAATCGCTTTTGCATTACCTAACCTCGCCAGTAACTTGTAAGCGATATTCGCTGATTCAAGGGATGGGAAGACCAGCACATTCGCATCTTTCACCGCGCTAAATGGATACCGATTCTCAATGAGGTCAGCTACAACGGCTGTATCGGCTTGCATCTCTCCATCCACTTGGAGATCCGGTCGGCGCGATTTTGTCAGTTCAACGGCGCGCCTTACCTTGTCCGAGAGAGGGTGCGGAGTTGATCCAAAGTTCGAAAATGAGAGGAAAGCCACACGCGGGTCAATCTCTAAGCGTTTCGCAAAATCTGCCGCGAGGCATGCAATCTCTACCAAATCTTCAGCCGTCGGCTCAATATTGACCGTTGCATCGGTGAAGAGATAAACGCGATCCTCGATGATCATAATATACACGCCCGCCGCGCGGGTTGCGCCCTTCGCGGTGTGATGGATCTGCAAGGATGGACGGATCACTTCAGGATAATCATAAGTGAGACCGGAAACAAACGCATCGGCGTCACTCATCTTGACCATCAATGGACCAAAGACATTCGGATCTCGCACCAACTTCGCTACATCCACGATGTTGGCACCTTTGCGTTGACGTAGTTCATAATAAGCTTTGGTGTAAGCCTCAAGATTGTCAAACGTATCAGGATCTAGAACTTGAGGTTTATATTCCAGGCCGAGATTCTGCAATTGCTCATCGATAACATTCTGGCGTCCAATCAGGATAGGCGTCGCAATGCCTTCTTCCTTGATCTGATACGCGGCGCGGATGATCTTCTGCTCTTCACCTTCAGCAAAGGCGATTCTCTTTGTCCCGCCTGAGGAACGCGCCTTGTTCTGGAAGAAATATCGTACCTGTTCACCTTTGCCCTGACGATACGCAAGCTGTTCACGATATTCATTGATATCAATCATCTTACGAGCTACACCGGTCTCCATCGCCATCCCGGCAACGGCGGGTGCTTCCCAAAGCAACACACGCGGATCAAGCGGTTTCGGGATGATGTATTCGCGTCCAAACTTGATGCTTTCACCACTATACGCCCGAATGACCGAATCGGGCACATCTTCTTTTGCAAGAGAAGCCAGTGCCTTTGAAGCCGCAAACTTCATCTCCTCATTGATCGCTTTTGCCCGCACATCCAACGCGCCGCGAAAAATGAACGGGAAGCCCAAAACATTATTGATTTGGTTCATGTAATCCGAACGTCCTGTGGCGATGATCACATCTTTGCGAGCCTCTTTTGCCAAATCAGGATTAATTTCAGGATCAGGATTAGCCATGGCAAAGACAATCGGATCGCTTGCCATAGACTTGACCATCTCAGGCGTCATTACATTGGCAACGGAAAGACCGTAGAATACATCGGCACCGCGTAATGCATCGGCGAGCGTGCGGCAATCCGTATCCACCATGAAGCGTTCTTTATATTTGTTGATGCCCTCCGTGCGACCTTTGTATACCACGCCTTTACTATCACACAGCATGATGTTCTCACGCTTCACACCCCAACGGACGGCAAGTTCTGCGCACGAAATCGCTGAGGCACCTGCACCCGAGATGACGATCCGTACTTCGCTATGCTTCTTGCCCGCGATCTCAAGTGCGTTAGCTAGCCCCGCCGATGAGATGATGGCTGTGCCATGCTGATCATCATGGAAGACAGGAATGTCGAGCATACCCTTCAATGTCTCTTCAATATAGAAGCATTCGGGGGCTTTGATATCTTCAAGGTTGATGCCACCAAATGTTGGAGCGATGGCTGCCACGACCCTGATAATTTCGTCAGGATCATGACTATTCACTTCAATATCGAACACGTCCACGTCAGCAAATTTTTTGAAGAGCACACCCTTCCCTTCCATAACGGGCTTACCCGCCAATGCCCCGCGGTCGCCAAGACCTAAAATCGCTGTGCCATTTGAGATAACCGCGACCAGGTTGCCTTTCGAAGTGTACTCATAAGCCAGTTCGGGATCTTTCTCAATTTCCAACACGGGCACAGCCACCCCAGGTGTATACGCCAGGCTCAGGTCGCGCTGGGTATCCATGGGCTTAGTTGGTACAATTGCAATCTTGCCGGGTTTGCCTTTCAAATGATGGTATTCAAGTGCATCTTCACGCGTAATTTTAGCCATACAGCCTCCTATTGATGTTCAGATCTTTCACATTATGGCACGAGTTTACTATTTCGCGTAGTTCCATTTGTCACGAATTTTCTACCGCCTGTCTCATAAATTACTCACTATTTGGAATACTTTATAAACACGAGTCAAAATTCTAGTTTGGCTACACATGCATGCGGTACCCTGTAAAAGCTAGTACCCGTGCGCAACGAAAAAGTTATGTAAACAAACCCAAGATTTAATGTATAATTAACATAATCTGAAAGACTGGATTAGGAAATTTCTGCCACACCCGTGGTTTGGCTGTAGCTAACTCTGGATATTCGAGCATGAACCTCCCTTGGTGTTGGGAGTTACCTTTTGAAGTCAATTTAGGATCAAATTGTATACTCACCTGACTTCGCCCCTACGACCTTTGTGTCGAACGTGACTTTAAGACCCAGTCGCATGGTTTGACCTAGCCAAGGTCGCGCACGCTTCTCGCGGGACTTGGGACCTGCTCAATTTACCCCAGACGTTTCCACCCCGCTAACGCGGGATCTTCGACAGCCGAGGCCGCTTCGGATGGCTCTTGGCTGTGTGTGTTTAATGAAGAAGATTACAGCAATAGAAGTACAGAAAAGATCCCCAAATCGAGTGAATATTCACCTGGATGGGGAGTTTGCCTTCGGTGTGGCGCGTATCGTCGCGGCGTGGCTGAGAATAGGTCAGGAACTGAGTGAAGAGAAAATCGAGCAGTTGCAGCTTGAGGATGCTCGTGAACGTGCGTTCCAGCAAGCCCTGCTTTTTCTGAGTTACCGCGCTCGTTCCGAATCCGAAATTCGACAGAATCTCCGCAAGCATGAGATCCCTGAGACGATCATCGAGCAAACGCTCGAGCGGCTGAGACAGGATGGGCTTGCAAACGATAATCAATTTGCCCGTGCGTGGGTGGAAAACCGAAGTGCTTTTCGCCCACGCAGCCGTCGGTTGATGGCTATGGAACTTCGCCAAAAAGGACTCAACGATGAGGCGGTTTCCTCCGCCGTTGAAAGTGTGGATGATGAAGCCCTCGCCTACGAAGCCGCCCAAAAAAGGGCAACCAGATTCAAAGGTCTGGAATGGAACGAGTTCCGCAAAAAATTGAGCGATTTTCTTGCACGTCGCGGATTTTCTTATTCTGTTATTGCACCTGTCGTTAATCGTATTTGGAACGAGGTGCACAAAGATGAACAACACTACGAAGAAGAGGATTTAACATGAACCCGATCGCTTGGATCATAGGGATAGTTTTTCTGGGAGTGGGCGCTGCTGCTGGTTATTTTTTTCATCGCTATCAGGCTGAGGTCATACGCAGGAATCAACAGGAGAAGGCTGATAACATCTTAAAAGGTGCCAGCGAGCAGGCTCGCCTGATCGAAAGTCAGTCGCGTGAGAATGCGGTCAAGATCGTGCAAGCTGCCGAAGCGGAAATCAAAGAGCGCCGCATCGAGCTTAACAAGGAAACTGACCGGCTCGATAAGCGCCGTTCTGAACTCGACACCCGCGTGGATCGACTCGAACAACGCGAACAGACAATCAATAAACGTCAATCACAAATTGATCGGCGCGCGAATGAGATCGAAAAGCTGTATGAAGAACAGGTAAAGAAACTCGAATTCATCGCGCAGATGACGCCGGACGATGCAAAGAAAGAACTATTTGCCGCAGTCGAAAAAGAAGCACGTGGCGACATGGCTCGCATCATCCGCCAGATCGAGGCCGAGGCACGTGAAGAAGGTGAAAAACGCGCCCGCAAGTTGATCGCAGATGCCATCCAGCGCGTTGCCTCTGAACACGTGGCTGAGGTGACGCGCGCTGTCGTCATTCTCCCCAACGAAGAGATGAAGGGACGCATCGTCGGTCGTAATGGACGCAACATCAAAGCCTTTGAGCAAGCCGCCGGCGTGGATGTGATTGTGGACGATACACCCGACTCCGTGACTGTCTCATGCTTTGACTCTGTGCGACGCGAAATCGGTCGCCGCTCACTGGCAAAATTGATTCTTGATGGCAGGATCCACCCTGCGCACATTGAAAAAATTGTTGAGGATGAAACCAGAGCTGTAGAAAAAATCATTAACGAAGCAGGGGAACAAGCTGCTTATGATGCCAATATCACAGGTTTACACCCGGAAGTAATGCGCATGATGGGGCGCTTGAAATTCAGAACATCCTATGGACAAAATCAGCTCGCCCATGCCGTAGAAGTTTCCAAATTGGCTGGCATCCTTGCAGCGGAAATTGGTGCAAATGTGGAAATTGCAAAGCAGGGCGGATTCTTGCACGATATCGGTAAAGCAATGGATCATAACCAGGAAGGGACACATGCCAAACTTGGCGCAGAATATTGCCGACGCTATGGTGTGAATTCCGTTGTCGTGAATGCTATTGAATCCCATCATCATGAAGTAGACCAGCTTACAGTGGAAGCAATCATCGCTGAAGCCGCAGATGCCATCTCGGGCGCGCGTCCTGGTGCACGCCGCGAAGATCTTGAAGCATATATCAAGCGGATTCGCTCACTTGAAGAAATGTCCATGTCATTTGAAGGTGTACAGCAAGCCTTTGCGATCCAGGCCGGCCGCGAAGTGCGCATCATCGTCAAGCCTGATGCTATTGACGATCTCGCTTCTGCAAGACTGGCACGTGATGTTGCCAAGAAAATAGAAGAGACGATGCAGTATCCAGGCCAAATTCGTGTCACAGTGATACGAGAAACACGCGCAACGGAAATCGCGAAATAAGTATATACAATACTCAACTTATTAGACTTATCTATTCGACTTCGCACATCGAGCAGATAATACTGACACCATTGGAAAATTCCAATGGTGTTACTGTCCATTGCAATTCATAGCATTGCATCATTCGATAAAAAAATATAATCGGAGAGACTAAGGATGATTTTCAGGATTTTTTAAGAAAACCGTTGCTTGACGCCAACCACAATCCATGAAATAATGTAAACGGTTACAGTAAACGGTTACATAACAACAATGACTCGGCGTTCATCCTCCGTTACAATACGTGATGTGGCTCGACAGGCAGGTGTGTCGGTAGCTACAGTGAGTCGATATATTAATCGAAACACACCGGTTTCGACGGAAGTTGCTGAACGACTGAGTCGAGTTATGAGTGATCTCAGATACGTGCCACACGCCGCAGCTCGTAATTTGGCATCTCGTAAAAGTCGTGTAATTGGATTATTGCTCAACAATCTGCATAATGATTTCTTCGTTCCGCTTTTGAATGGTGTCGAGGCGGTTATCCGCCAAAAAGGGTATAACTTGATTGTAGCCACCTATCATGCAAATAGCCGCAATACAACGCCTCCACCGATAGGGCCACATAATACGGACGGATTGCTGGTTTTTTCAGATGGTCTTATTGATGAAGACCTGGCTCATCTGAATGCAGACGGTTTTCCAATGGTTTTGCTGCACCGTACCTCTCCTGGTTCTTTGACTATTCCCAGTGTAACAGTTGAAAATATAGAGATCACCCACAAACTGGTGGAACATCTCATCCAAGTCCATGGAAAACGCCGCATTTTATTTGTGCGTGGTCCTATCCATCAGGAGGATTCCTATCGTCGTGAAGCGGGCTATAAATCTGCGTTGGCAGCCAATGGGATTCCTTTCGATGAGAATCTGATTCTTGATGGAGAATTCGAGCGCGACACCGCCTACCAAGTCCTAAATGATTTTCTTAGCAACGGAAAGCGGGTCGCGTTCGATGCTGTATTTACAGGCGACGATGATGCTGCCATCGGTGTTCTAAGAGCATTGCACCAATACGGATACAAGATCCCTGAAGATGTAGCGGTTGTTGGATTTGACGATATGGGTTTCGCTCCGTTTTTAAACCCGCCCCTGACTACCGTTCGAGCTCCTACCGAATCAGTAGGAAGAATCGCCGCGGAAAAATTGTTCTCTCTTCTCGAAAATCAATCTTCGAACGAAGCGGTCATCCTCCCCACTGAAATTATCTACCGCCGTTCATGCGGTTGCCCTGCATGAACACGATCTCTTGAAAGGAGGTGGCAGTCTCGCTGATACCGTATCGCTGACCTTTACGACTATTATCAATCCAAATCCTAAGTAGAGGAGAAAAACTCACCATGAAGAAACTTTTGTACGTTTTGTCTGTGCTGGTCATCGGTTCGATGCTCCTTGTAGCATGCGGCGCCCCAGCACCCACTCAACCTCCTGCTCCTGCTGCGACACAGGCCCCTGCGACGCAAGCCCCTGCAGCAACAGAAGCTCCCGCGACAGGAGCTCCTGCACCGACCACCGTTCCCGCTACTCCAACGTTGACTCCGTTCCCAGTCGCCGCGTGCCAAAGCGGCAAGACCTGTGTCCGCTGGTTCGTCGGTCTCGGCACAGGCACCTCCGCGGTTCAGATCCCGGTGGAGCAAGAAGTCGTAGATGATTACAATGCCTCTCAGGATAAGGTCCAGCTGGTCCTAGAGATCGTCCCCAACGCATCTTCAGTTGATGTTCTGAACACTGAGATCGCCTCTGGCAACGGCCCCGATCTTATTGGACCTGTGGGGTTCACCGGTTCGAACGCCTTTCATGGCCAATGGCTTGACCTGAAGGATTACGTCTCCAAGATTGACACCAGTGTTTTCAATAAGAATTTACTTCCAT
>WNFX01001026.1_pt1 | contig 28421 bp, 27 predicted proteins | sample 5400111 | NCBI WGS metagenome assembly WNFX01 (sample SAMN13153363, study PRJNA577476) | soil metagenome | isolation source: 40 cm soil or saprolite under grassland replicate 1 | place: USA:California | collected 2016-06-15
CATGGCAGTACAGTATATGAATGTCAAGTGACAGTCATCACGACACGCCCATATTCACTGGCTACAATCTGACGGCCAGGACAACCGCCTTCCCTTACACGCCAAGGGAAGGCGGCCTCACATCAGACGTAACTTCGGGTTAGGCGGCATTCCTTACGGAAGTCGCGGCAAATGGTCGTTCCCCTCGGCTACCTAACCAACCGAGCTGAGCCATGGACAAGCGCAAACGTCACCGTGCATTTGCGCAGGATTACAGATGGCGGCGGAACGCGACCCGCAGCGGGGTCTGCTCGGACAGGGCCGCGGCGGCGTCCGACGAAGACCCGCCGCGACCCACAACGTCCGGGCGACCGGCTCAGAACTGGAGACTCCAGGCGTCGATCCGGCCAGTGTCGAGTCGCGCTCCGTCGCGTACCCGCAGCTTCCAGGTGCCGTTCGCCACCTCCGACGACGCGTTGACGGTGTACGTCTTGACCACGTCGTCGCCGCTGTCGTTGTCGCGGAAGTCCTCCAGCAGGTAGATGGTGCCGCCCGGACCGACGAGGCTCACCACGAGGTCACCCCGGTAGGTGTGCCGGATGGTTACGCCGACCGTGAGGGCGGCGGGCGCGTTGCCGGGCACGCCGGTGACGGCGATCGGCGACTCGACGGTCGACAGGTCGGCGATCGGTACGTCCTGGTCGTTTGCGAAGACCTTTCCGCCAGGCGGCGGTCCGCCGCCGACCACGCTGTCGATCCATGTCCGGTGGGTGGACGAGTCCATATAGATAGACGGCCCCTGGCCGCAGATCGAGGTGGTACCGGCCGTGGTCGTCCCGGCCAGCCGCCAGGTGCCGCCGACGCGGAGGACGGCCGGTCCGCCGGAGTCGCCGTAACAGGCACCCCGCCAGCCGTCGACGTTGCTCACGCACAGCTCCGGTGCCCCGGTGCCGCAGCGGCTGTCCGGGAGCACGGTCGTGTCGAGCTGCTGGAGGATGACGGGCAGGCCGACGTTGCAGGGGTCGCAGGTGGCGCCCCAGCCGAGCAGCCGGATCGCCGACCCGGTCGGCACCGTGTCGGCGATCTCGATCGGCTGGTACGGCACCGGCGTGCTCAGCTGCACCACAGCCACGTCACTCGCCCCGGCCGGGTGGCGCACGATCCGGCTCACCCGGGCGACCGTCCCGCCGGAGGTGCGGTTGGTGGAGCCCACCCGTACCTGCATGCTCGCGGGGTTCTCGTTGGCGACACAGTGCCTGGCCGTCTCCACCCAGGTCGGCCGGATGAGAGCGGCGCCGCAGAAGTGGTCGCCGCGCGTCGTCTGGAGCGACGCCGAGAACGGGTACGCCTCGGTGGCTGGCTGGCCGCCGACAACCTGTGGGCTGATCCCGGGATCTGGATCGGGCGCGGCGGCGGCGCGCGCCGGTGGGGCCATCCCGACCGCCGCCACGACGATGATGATCGCCTTGATGAGTGGTACGCGCATGGCGTCTCCTTGGGTGCTTTGATTCGTGGGCCATGGAGCCGCTTCGGTTCTATGCGCGCGGGATCGGGGTTGCAACGGCCGAAATTTCGGCCCGTACCCTTGTGAACGGCGCGATCGGCGCCCACCTGGACCAGCCGACGGGCCACCAGTACAATCATCTCCTTCGATGTTTCCGCGCCTGGGGACGGTGGAATGGTTCAGGCGACGAACACGACGGCCGGGAAGATGCCATGCGCCGAGCCTCGTTCGGACAGTCCGCTGGGCACGGGACCGTTCCATGCCGCACTGCGCGCGGCCATCCGCCAGCGAGGGCTCACCCTTGACCGGCTACGGTGCCATCTGGCCCGGCGCGGCGTCTCGGTCGCGCTCTCCACTCTGAGCGACTGGCAGCACGGCCACCGCCGGCCCGGCGGCGCGAACTCGTTGCAGGTCCTGCGGGCGCTCGAAGAGGTCCTCGGTCTACCCGGCGAGTCGCTCGTCCGGTTGCTGGTCGCGCCCGGCAGCGCCGGCCAACCGGAGGGCGGCGCGTTGAGGCTCCTGCGGCCGTCCCGGGGCCTCGACGAGCGCGGCGGGGCCATCTCCGACCTGCTGGACAGCCTGCCCGGCTCGCGCGATCGAGGGGTGGAAATCGTCAACCGCCAGGACAAGGTACGGGTGGACGCGGACCGGCGCGCGTGGTTGATCACAAGCCGTACCGTTGTCCGCGCCCGCCGCGACGGAGTCGACCGGTACGTGGTGCGCTACTTCGGCGACGAGGGTTGCGACATCGACCAGGTGCAGGTTCGCCCAAGGGAAAACTGTTGGCTGCGACAGGTGCGCCGGCACCGCGACCCGCCGGTGCTCCTCGCCGAACTGCTCTTCGGCGCCGTGCTGCGAGCCGGCGAAACATGGGTATTCGAGGACGGGATAACCGACCGGACCGGCCACGGCTCTGTGGAGCACGGGCACGGCTTCGCCGAGCCGCAGGAGCAGTACCTGCTGGAGGTGCGGTTCGATCCGCGGGCACTGCCGATCAACTGCCACGCCTACGCACAGCCGGGCCTATACGACGAACGGCGCCACACTGCGGATCTCACGCTGAACAACCACCACGCCGTGCACCTGCTCGTCTGCGGGGTCACCGCCGGACTGGTCGGCATTGCCTGGGAATGGCCGTAAGCTACATCTGAGGTCCGCGCCGGATGCGGGAGGCCGTGGATCACTGCTACTGCTGTCTGCGACAGGCAAGCAGGCAGAGCGACGGTGCGGCCGACAACGCCTCGACCTGCACAGGACCGAATCCCGCGTCGCCCGCCCAGGTCTCGTACGCGGTGAGCGCACGGCGCCGCGGGACGTGCGCAGGCGAAGTCCGAGTGCATAGAGGATGATCGAGCGCTGCACCGCATGGTCGGGCGACGCCAGCACGTCGATGATCGCGAGCAGGCCGCCCGGCCTCACAGCGGGCCGCAGTCGCTGCAACAATGCACAGTTCTGCGCCCCGTCGAAGAGGTGGCAGACGTTGGCAAGCAGCACCACGTCGTACGCCGCATGGGCAGCGTGCACGTGAACATGTCGGCCGGGAGGTACTCAAAGCGGTCCCCGAGATCTACGGCGTCGACCGCGCGGCGTGTTGAGGCGAGTACTGCCGGGAGGTCCAGCGCCGTCACCCGGACCCCGGGTGAGTGGCCGTACGACGCGGGGCCGGGGTTCGCCAGCGCCCAGGCGTGCTCGCGCTGCCGGCGTACGACGACGTCGCGGGCACTGGTGCCGTCGGCCAGCAGGATGCGCGCCTCGTCCGGGTGCAGGAGGAAGATGTCCTCGACCGCCGGGATCTGGCCGCGGCTGGCCAGCCGGCGACCGACCTCGAGCGCGGTGCGGCGCAGCAGCCCGAGGGGCGCGCTCACCGTGAAGAACTCGTTGTCCTCCCGCACCGGGTACGCCATCAGCGCTCGCTCCAGGGCCCGCTCGAAGCGCAGCACGTCAGCGCCGCCAAGGGTCTCGTGCGCCGCCGCCGCGACGGTCTCCCGCTGCCGAGCCAGCTCCCCGCGGGTACCCGGGTCGAAGCCGCTGTCCAGCTGGTCGCGCACAAGCCCGAGCACCAGGTCGGGCCGCTCCTCCAGCGACGGCTCCGCGAGTTCGTACGACAGCGCGCGGCAGCCGTACTCTCCGAGGTAGGCGGCGAACACCGCCGCGAACGCCTCATCGACGGCGAGCACCTCGTCCGCCGGGGCACCCTGCGCCAACAGGGCGCGGACCGGCGGACCGGCCAGCGCGGCGACATCTGCCAGCGCCCGAGCCGGCTCGGTCGAGGTGGTCGAGGTGCCGCACAGCAATGAAAACGTGCGGGTCTCGTCCCAGCCGAGCAGGTCGCGACAGGTGAAGGCGAACTCACCGAGCACAATGCCGAGGGCACAGTGCAGCCGGAACTCGACAAGGCCAGGAGCGCTTCGACTGACGCCCACAACAATGATCGCAACACACTCAGAGGCGGCAGCTGATCTCCATGCCGTCCTCGACGGGGAAGGTCACGCTCTGATAGCCGTTTGCCGGGGTACGCACGTAGCTCAGATAGGGCTGCAGACTGGTCAAGGCGACGTCGTCGGCCACGACGAGGGTGCCGGGCCGCAGGTGCGGTTCAAGTAGGCGCAGTACGGGCAGGCACAGCTCCTTCCAGCCGTCGAGCAGGACGAAGTCCGCAGAGCCGTCGATGCCGCTGAGGGTCTCACGGGCGTCTCCCTCCAGCACGGTGATCACGTCGTCCAGACCGGTCTCGGTGAAGGTACGGCGGGCTGCGGCGATCTTGTCCCTGCTCAGTTCCGTGGTGATGACGCGTCCGGCGCCGTTGTCCCGCACAGCGGCGGCCAGGTGCAGTGTGGAGATCCCGAAGGACGTGCCGAACTCGATGACGGTGGCCGGTCGGATAGCCCGGACCAGGTTGTAGAGCAACTGCCCGCCCGCGGCGGAGATCGGCATGTAGATCTGCGCCGCGGCGTCGGCGTGTTCCTGCGGCGTTGTTGGCATGAAGCCGCCGTGCTCCGCCCTGATGCGGGCTGCGGTGGCTTCGTCGTGCGCGGCATGGGCGAACATCCGGATGAGGGCGGCCTCGACCCGGGGGTCGGCGAGCGTGTGGGTGGGTATCATGCAGGCTAGAGTAGACGCATCGTTGTGTCTAGTCTAGGGCGGGTATCTATCCTGAGGCAAGGGAGGCGACATGGGACCTACAACAGACGCTGCTGAGGAGAACGCCACTGGCCGAGCAGGGCAACGTCACCACGGCAATCGGCACGGACGCAGCGAAAGAGCCCGGCAGGCGGTGCTAGAGGCGGCGGACGACCTGCTCGCCGAGAAGGGCTTCGCGGGCATCACGATGGAGGGCATCGCGGCGAGAGCCGGTGTCGCCAAGCAGACCATCTACCGCTGGTGGAACACCAAGACCGATGTCCTCATGGACGCCTTCCTGCAGGACATGACCGAGGAGCTGACCCCGCCCGATCACGGCGACATCGCCCGCGATCTACGCGCCTATCTGCGCCAACTGGCCCGTTTCCTCGGCCAGTCCGACGCCGGAGCCGTCTTCAAGGCCCTGATCGCACAAGCGCAGCACGATCCGGTATTCGCCGAGGACTTCCGGAGCAGGTACCTCGACGAGCGGCGCCGCCGCGACCGCCTGCCGCTGGAACGCGCCGCACGACGGGGCGAACTGCCCGCCGGCCTCGACATGGCGGCCGAGACCGACCAGCTCGTGGGACCCCTCTACTACCGCGTCTTGGTAACGGACGAGCCGATCGGCCACGACTTCACCGACCGACTTGTCGACGCTTTCCTCCGCCGCATGCGCTGACGCACCCGCCGCCCACGGAAGCGTCAGTCGAGCCTCATTTGGCCACTCCGCTCAGCTTCGGTTGACAACCTTTCAGTAGCTGGCCACGGGCGCGACAAACCACACTCCGAAACGGTCGTGGTGCGGCGACACGATGCGCCATGCCTCGGCGAGGTCATCGATACGGGTCTGTGATCTCGCGGAGGCGGGTGAGGGCGCGCCGCAGTTGACTCGCGCTCTGCTTGCCCAGGTGCTGGGTCCATTCGGCTTCGACCTCGGCCTCGGCGACCCTCGCGATCGCGACCGCGGCTTCCCCTCGCGGTGCGATTTGCACCAGTCGGGCGCGGGCGTCGGCCGGGTCAGGCACCCGGCGCACGTAGCCCGCCCGCTCGAGTTGGTTGACGAGGAAACCCGCGGTCTGTTTGGTGACCCGGGCCTGCTCGGCCAGCGCGGTCACCCGTGTGCCTTTCGGGCCGATCCGTGCGGCCAACCGACCCTGCGCGGTCGTGAGATCGTCGAAGCCGGCCGCGGCCAGGGCTTCGAGCACACGGGTCTCCATGGCCCGGTACGCGATGAAGCAGAGCAGGCCGAGGTTCAGCTCATCTTGACGAGGATCCTCGCTCATCAAACCCCTTGACTTTAGACAGCTTCTCTGACCATTATTAGTCAGAGCATCGTACCAAATTCGAAGCGGCGGCAGGAGGCCGGGATGAACCGCGGCGACGTGTGGCGGACGATCGACGGTGAGCGGCTCAGTCTCGCGAGCTTCCTCGACGACCTGTTCGCACAGGAGTGGGAAACCCCGTCCCTGTGCGCCGGCTGGCGGGTGCGCGACGTCGCAGCGCACCTCACGCTCGCACAGACGGGCGTGCTTCCCGGAATGCTCGCGCTGCTGCGCGCGCGCGGAAACCTCAACCGCATGATCCGTGACACCGCCGTGCGACAGGCCAAGCTGCCCGTCGAGCAGTACGCCGTCCTGCTGCGGGGCATGGTCGGATCACGCAAGACGGCGCCCGGCGTGACCTACCTCGAACCGCTCATCGACATCCTCGTGCACGGACAGGACATCGCCATACCACTGGGCCGCACCCGACCCATGCCGACAGAGGCGGCGGCCACCGCCGCGACCCGGGTCTGGCCCAATCTTTGGCCCTTCCGCCCGCAGCGCAAGCTGAGCGGGTTCAGACTCATCGCCACCGATCACCCCTGGTCGGCCGGGCAGGGCCTGCCGGTCGAGGGCCCCATGGCCGCGATCCTGCTCCTGCTCACCGGCCGACGAGCCGCCCTACCCCAACTGTCCGGTCCCGGCGTCCCCGAACTCGAAGCGCGACTGTCCCCCTCCGCCCAGCTGACCTGACGGTCTACCACCAACCCGGCCGCCCGTTCGCGGCCAAGCCGCGAGCCGGGCTGGTGCTGAGCCGAATGCCGTTTCGCCCGTGCGGTTCCGAGACGACGGGATCACCGCCGCCAAAGTCCGAGAAGTCAACAACGGCAACGAGACTTCGTCCGACCGTGCGGATAGGAAAGCGGGACCTGACAAATCCAAATGTGCGAACGTCTCCGACAGGTATGCCGGGGTACCGCGGGAGCCCAGGACCGATGGTCGTAGCGACGACGAGGTGTCGCCGGGCAACCCGCCGCGTCGTGCCACCCGAGCCGGAACGGCGGTGCGTGCAATGGGGCAAAGGAAGCGCGGGTATCGGGCAGACCTCGCGTTCGACGGTGAGAAGGCGGTCCCGGGCGGTGCCCTGGTGCTCGTCGAGGACGGCGTCATCATCGGGGTGGAGCCGGGCGGCGCGCCGGCCCCGGACGGCTGCGAGGTGACCTACCTGCCGGGCACCACCATGCTTCCCGGTCTGATCGACACCCACAGCCATCTCTGCGGCAACAGCGATCCCGACGCGCTGGACCGGTTGCCCGACCTGAGCTCGGACGAGCTCGACGTGGCCATCGAGGCGGCGCTTGCGGCGCAGCTCGCCAATGGCGTGACGGCGGTACGGGACCTCGGCGACCGGCAATGGGCGGTTGTCGACCGGCATCGGCAGCGGCCCGACGGGCCGACGGTCGTCGGCTCCGGCCCGCCCATCACCAGCGTGGGCGGCCACTGCGCGGTCATGGGTGGCGAGGCGAGCGGCGTCGACGAGCTGCGCAGGGCGGTCCGGGAACGCGCCGACCGCGGAGCCGACCTGGTGAAGATCATGACGAGTGGTGTTGTGATGACGCCTACCACCGACATCCGGGCATGTCAGTTCACAATGGAGGAGGTCAGGGCCGTCGTCGACGAGGCCCACCGGCTCGGACTCGCCGTCACAGCGCACGCGCACGCGCTCACGGCGGTGCAGCAGTGTGTCGCCGCGGGGGTGGACGGCATCGAGCATTGCAGCTGCGTCGGTGAGCACGGCATGCGTACGCCGCCGCAGCTCGCCGCCGCGATCGCCGCGGCCGGGATCCTGGTCTGCCCGACCCTGGGCCATGACCTGACCCGGTCGGGTGGGCAGCCACCGCCGCAGATGAAGGCCATGATGGAGCGGACCGGCGTCACCGTGGAGGGCAGACTGGCCCAGGTCGGCGACCTGTACCGGGGCGGCGTCACACTGATCAGTGGCGCCGACTCCGGCATCAACCCCGTCAAGGCACACGGCACCCTCCCGCTGGCGGTCATCGAGCTGGTTGACTGCGGTGTCCCCGCGACGACCGCACTCGCGTCGGCCACCAGCCTCGCGGCACATGCGTGCGGGCTGACCAGCCGGACCGGTCGGCTGCGGGCCGGTCTCCACGCCGACCTGCTCCTCGTCGGCGGCGATCCGACCACAGACATCACAGCCATCCGCGACGTCCGCACCGTCGTCTCCCGCGGCCGCGTCGTCGACCCCGACCCGGACACCTGACCTCTGGATGGACCGACGATTCGCACGAAACGGTCGACCCGCATCGCGCCAGCGGACGCGCTCAATCAGCCGCGCGATCTGCGGGCCGGTCGAGACTCGACAGCCACCTCTAAACGCACTCAATTCGGCGCGATTGGATGTCACGTTCCCGAAGCCATGTAGGCGCCCGGTGGTCGGCAAACATGCGTCTTATCAGCAACCGTGACACTTTCAGTGTTGAGGGCTTGGGCCCAGGGGCTGCGGCCGGACGCCTGGGCGGGTTGAAGGACGCGGAGGGATATGTGATCCGGCAGGGCGAGCATGACATCGCCGGGGCAGGGTAAGACCAGCCCATGCGGTACGTGGAGCTGCGTCGACACACTGAAAACGACGGTGATCGCCTCACCACGCAGGGAGTGGGGGACGCCGAGGCGATCGGCCACGACCGGCTGAATCCGCCCTACACCGCGTTTGTCTCCACGGGCGCTGCGCGCGCCACCCAGATGTTGGAGATCCTGCGGCACGCCGCGGGTCAGGACGAAATACCGATCGTGCAGGCGACCGGGTTGCGCTCCTCGGTTGAGGATCGCTGGCGTGAAGCGGCGAAGGCAGCGGGCAAGGGTGCGGATCTGGAGGCCATGCGGGCAGTCGACCCGGACCTGGTGGAGCGGGAGTCATGGCTGCTCGCGTCTGCGCTGCGACAGGTCGTGCACGGGTTGCCGGACGGCGGCCGGGCGCTCGTAGTAGGGCACAGCCCTACTAACGAGGCCGCCGTGCTCGGGCTGGCCGGTCGGGTCGTCCCCCCGTTGGGTAAGGGCGAAGCGGTCTTGCTGATCGAGGACGGCGGGGACTACCGGGTGGAGCCGCTGGGCTAAATGGCGGTGATGGCTACACGCCGCCGCCGGCAGCCGGCGCGTACGGGAAGAGCACCCGAACGTCGCCCTGCCGCGTGGTGGCGGGCACGCAAGTGACCACCGCGCGATCATGCCACCTACACCACGCAGCAGCCGCTTTCAACCAGCTGGTTGACGCGTCGAGCATCGTCCGGCTAACGTTGGTTTCAACCTAAGGGTTGAAACGAGGGGTGCTGATGGCGGCAGACACACTGTCCCGAATCTTCTCTGCTCTTGCGGATCCGACCCGGCGCGACATGGTGGCCAGGCTCGCCGAGGCCGACGCGACAGTGAACCAGCTCGCCGAGCCATACCGAATGACGCTGCAGGCCGTCTACAAGCATCTCCGGGTGCTGGAGTATGCCGGCCTGGTGAGCCGGCCGCGAGGGCCGCAGCCTCGGTCGGTGCACCTCGAGACGGAGGTCTTCGACCTGATGGACAAATGGATCGAGCGCTACCGGCGCCAGGCCGAGGAGCGGTACCGCCGCCTCGACGCCGTCCTGGCTGCGATGAGCGACAACGACGAGAAGGATGGAAGCGCACCATGAGCAGCATCGCCGAGACAATCATCGAGGCTGACCCGAAGTTACCGATCATTCGCACGACCCGCGATTTCAGGGCCACGCCTGAGCAGCTGTTCCGGGCCCACACCGATCCTGCGCTGTTCGCGCAATGGATCGGCCCGCACTCTTTGGACACCCGCATCGAGCACTGGGACGCACGCACCGGCGGTAGCTGGAGGTTCATTTCAGCGCGGGACGGTGTCGAGTTCGGGTTCCACGGCTGCTTCCACGAGGTGCGCCCGGATCGCATCGTGCAGACCTTCACGTTCGAGGGTGACCGTGACGGCGTGGCGCTGGAGACGCTGTGGTTCGAGGACGTCGGCGATGGCCGTACCCGGCTGCACGCACAGTCGCTGGTCGATAGTTTCGAGGGCCGTGACGCCTGGCTTTCCAGTGGTATGGAGACCGGGGTCAACGAGGGCTACGCCAAGCTCGACGGGATGCTTGCCGATGGCGCTATCTGATCGGCCCGCCGAGCGGCACCGCGAGGTTGGCGGGGCGTTCACCGCCCGGGTCCGCGGAACCCGGGCCTGGGACATGCCCTCGCCGGTTGCCGGTTGGGCCGCCCGCGATGTCGTGCGACATCTGACGCTGTGGTTCCCGGCCTTTCTCGCCGCAGGCACAGGTATCGAGTTGCCAAGAGGACCGACGGTGGACGATGACCCGGTTGCCGCATGGCAGATCCAGTACGACGCCGTGCAGGCAGTGCTCGACGAGCCGGCGACGGCGGATCGGGTTCTGGTCAATCGGCATATCGGCGAGTTGCCCCTGGCCCGTGCGATCGACCAGTTCTACACCGCTGACGTGTTCATGCACATCTGGGATCTTGCCCGCGCCACCGGCCAAGACGACCGGCTGGACCCAGACTTCTGCACAGAGTTGCTCGCCGGGATGGAACAGATGGAAGAGGCAATCAGGTCCTCGGGTCAGTACGGCACCAGGGTCACTGTGCGCGACGACGCCGACCCGCAGACCAGGATGCTGGGATTCATTGGCCGCGACCCTTTCTGGGCACCGGCCCATGGGGACGCTGCTAAGTAGAAGCCGGTTCGAACGGCGACGGCCGTGTTGAGGACGTCCAGGTTGCGCTCCCGCAGGCCCACCAGTAGCTCGCGCACCAGGGTGGCGTTCTCGGTGGAGCAAACACCGATCCGCCGATGCTCTTCGGGGAGTGGACTCTCGTACGGCCGGCCGACAACCGCAAGGTGCTACCGGCCGAGCGCCGTCGCCCCGGCTGCGGCCGAGGCGACGGCGTGAAGACCGGTCTTGTTGTTCAGATAACCCGTACCTGCTCGGCCTGGGGGCCTTTCTGACCCTGTGTGACCTCGAACTCGACCCGCTGGTTCTCCTCCAGCGAGCGGTAGCCGCCGGACTGGATGGCAGAGAAGTGCACGAACACGTCGTCACCGCCCCCGTCCTGCGCGATGAAGCCGAAGCCCTTATCCGCGTTGAACCACTTGACGGTGCCCTGAGCCATCGCTCTACTCCCTTGTTGGGCGCGCCGAACCTGCGGCGCAGGTACCGCGCCTACCCGAAGTCCCAGTCACCGTAACAAAGGGCGGGACCGGCGGCAGGGTTCGGCCGTACGTCGCAGGCACCCGTGATCAACTGCGGAGTCGGTACACGTGGGCCTCGCTGATCTCGGCGTCCTCGGGCGCGCCGACCATCGACACCTCGTAGCTGGCCACGAGCGCGAGCCGATCATGCGGCACGTACCTGCGCCCGGGGTCGCCGACGAGCACGCTGGCACCGCCCGCCGACGCCCGCTCCAGGAACAGCAGCATCCGCTCCGCCATCGACCTGCTGTAAAAGACGTCCCCGGCGAGCACCACCTCGGCGTCCCCGCCGTCGCCGTCAAGCAACTCACCGCGCTCCACGTTCACGGCCACGTCGTTGACCTCCGCGTTCAGGGCTATCGCGGCTAGCGCGTACGGGTCGATGTCGTTGGCAGTGACACTGGCCGCACCAGCCATGGCGGCGGCGACCGCCACCAGGCCGGAGCCGGCGGCCACGTCGAGCACCCGTCGACCGGCGACCACGCCGGGCTGCTCCAACACGTAACGCGCCACCGCCTGCCCACCGACCCAGGCGTCGGCCCAGTACGGCGGCGGCACTCGCCGGTCGGCCTCCGCCTCCAGCCTTGCCCGCAGGACGATCGGATCCTCGGCCAGATACAACCTGACCCCCGGCACGAACGGAACGTCCATCAGCCGTAACTGGTCAAGCCCGGCCACCCCCGGCTGTATAAGGGGATCGAGCATGGTGCACTCAGCCACGGGCGAGACGCAAGCTGTCCGGTTCGTCACCGACCAAGGATGCCGTACGCACCAGTCGACCGCCATGTGACCTCGCCGCCCGCGCCGGGAGGGCGCACGACCGGTCCCGCCGGTTCGCGGTGCTCGCGTGATGACCGTTCGCGGTGCTGGTGGCGACGGGGGTGCGGAACGTCGCGACCGAATGGCACGCTATGCACCACTTACCGGTGGTTCACGTCGACCGGGCTGGGCGACCATCCTCCCTGTCCGATGAGATTCATGCCGCTTTGACCGGCGGGTTGCCCGGCAGCGCAGTCACCAGGAGGTGTGGGCGCATGCGAAGTGTCTCGTTCACCGCCCTGACGCCGTTGGCGTTTCTTGGCAGGCGAGCGGAGTGCGCACCGGCGACCGCGTCGCGTACCTGTGCCCGAACATCCCGCAGATGCTGGTGGCGAACTTTGGGGTGCCGTTGGCCGGCGTCATCCTGGTCCCCATCAACACCAGGCTGTCGCCGGAAGAGATCCAGTACATCTGCGACCACTCCGGTGCGACGCTGCGCGCCGACGGTGTTAACGGACTATAAGCAAACCGTAAACGGCTGCCCGCACGATGGCTCCAGCGGAAAACAACAGTTCGAGAGGAGAAGGTACGTGCGGATTCGATTGGCCGGGCTGCTGGCCGGTGTCGCCGTCGCAGGCGCTGCCTTGATCGGGGGATCCACTCCGGCCATGGCCGCCCCGGCCGCCACCCACCAGGTGCGCCCGATGGACTCCACGAAACCGGTGGCCGTTCATTTCTACAACGACGGCTGGTACTGGGCGTACGCGGATATCTGGGGCTACAACTCGAGTGGCGCGGAGGTATACCACGATTGGAGCGGCACTGTGGGTCACACCGGCAACAGGTGGTTCACCGTGCCGGCAGGTGTGGCGAGGGTGTATTGGAAGGTCAGGTACGACCCGACCGGCGAAACGATCCACGAGCAGAACATCGACCCGTGGTACAACTTCAACGACTTCTGCGGTGGTAAGCACGCCACCATGTACGTCGGCGGCCGTTGGGGCAGCCCCAACCACTACGACATGCACTGCTCGAACTGGTAGGACACAAAGCGGAACGCCCGCCCTTCAGCGGCGGGCGGTCGCCGGTCTGATCTGACTGTGACGGGCCTGGGCAGCGCGTTCGGCGCCGCTCAGGCCCGTGCCTTTCGTGGCGGCGAAGGCATTTCGGCCCGTAGTTCCAGTGGAAAGACATCAGTTCCAGAGGAGTAGGTAGATGCGGATTCGATTCGCCGGGCGGCTCTCGATCGGGCTCGCCGCCGCGCTATTGGCCGGCGCGTTCGTCGCCGTCCCGCAGGCGGCGGGTGCGCGCGCGGGCGTGGCAGACCCCAGGTACAACGAGGTCTACGGCACCGCGACCCACAACTCGTACTGGCTCAACCGCTCCGACAAGGCCGACTTCTTCGCCAGCGGCACCCAGGAGATCCTCTCCGACCAGTTGCTGCACGAGCACATCCGCGCTCTCGAGCTGGACATCCACTCCGAGGGCGCGCCCGCCGGGCGCTGGAAGGTGTACCACACGTCCGACTCCGAGGACTTCACCTGCCGCTACCTCGACGACTGCCTGCAGATGCTGCGCAACTTCCAGTACGCGGTGCCGCGGCACGAGGCCGTGAACATCATGATCGAGCTCAAGAACGTCGTGCCGTACACCGGCGCGAGCTTCCCCGGCATCCCGACCAACGCCAACTTCAACGACAGCCACACGATCGAACAGCTCGACGACACGCTCCGCGAGGCGCTCGGCGGAGCGCTGTACACGCCCGGCGACTTCCTGTCCCGGTGCGCGCCGGGCGGCACGATGGTCTCGTGCATGGCCTCGGCGGGCTGGCCGACTGTCGATCAGCTGCGCGGCAAGTTCATCGTCAACCTGCTGGGCAACTGGAGCACCGCCGGCGCCGACTGGGTGCGGTACGCCACCCACGACGCGGCCCACCGGGCGGCGTTCCCGATGCAGTCGGTGTTCGAGGTCGATCCCGGCTGCACGGCGAGTTGGCTCAACGCGGCGAACTCGCGCGTCGCCCCGACCGGGTTCCGGGCCAACGGCCTGGACGCCGCGGGCGGTGCCACGGATGCCTACTGCGTCCGGGACATCAGCGACTTCGACCCGTCCCCGCCGATCGACGCCGCGGCGCGGCAGGCGGCGTTCCAGGCGTCCGTGTTCTGGCAGCTCGAGGACATCGGGCCCAACGGCACCGCCAAGGCGGGTGCGCTTCTGGCGCACAACGGGGTCGTGCGCGGCGCGGACAGCTACGACCACCGCCCAGGCTGCGACGCCTACTCCTGGCAGTGCCAGGAGAACCGGATCAACGCTGGTTACCAGTTCGTCCAGACCGACTACCCGTGGCACGTCGTCGGGAACACCGATGCGTCCCAGCGGTTGCGGCGCCGCGACGGTACCGCCATCCGCGAGCCCGGTTCGCGGCTGTACCTCCACACCGGCCCGTCGCCGGCGTACTGGCCGTGGGTGTACGCCACCGTGCCGGCGACGTCGCAGCGGTGGTGGGAGACGACCGTCTCCAGTACCCGCAACGGCGACACCTGGGGAAAGGAGACCACCGCCGGGGTGTTCGTCAAGGACGTGCTCAAGACGTGCCCGGCACCCGGGCTGGACAAGCAGGACACCTGCACGAACTACGCCCGGGCCGCACAGAACGGCGACGGCAGCCTGCGCGCCGCGTCGGCGGACGGCTCGAGCTGGATCCAGATCGGCCGGCAGAAGAACACCACGCCGGGCGCCAGCTACTACCAGGAGGACGTCAACCTCTACATCCGGGTGGCGCGACACGGCAAGGTGGTGGGCGACAGCAAGCTGATCGCGCCGCGCTACGGCACGTGCCGCGACGGTCAGGACCCCAACTCCGACGGCGTGTCCTGGACCTGCATCGGCAGCATGATCGCGTTCTCGGTCGACGACCGCGGCAACGGCGCCACCGTCCACGTGTACTCGGCGGGCCGGGTAACCACCGCCGGAGTACCGGACTGGCACGAGATCGCGGCCGAGGAGTTCGACACGCCGCTGACCACCCAGGGCATCAGCGGGGTGGGCGACGTGCTGTTCGCCGGTACCCGCCGGGGGAACGGCCTGTGGCCGGACGCGTCGCTGCGCGAGATCACCCTCGCCGACCTGCCGGGCCGCGGCATCCCGGCCGGCGCTACGGTCAGCGATCTGTCCGCCTCGTAGTCGCCAGCCGGCGTTCTCGGCCGGTGCACGGAAGCAGCAGCGTCCGGTAGGGCGCGCCGCGCAGGTCGGGTGGCGCTGGTCAGTGGCAGACGGACGTGAGTATGCGAGCCATGTTGCCGCCCGCGATGCCGGCGACCTCGGAGTCACTGAGTCCAGCGCGCCGCAGCCCCTGCGTCAATGTAGGAAAGTCGCGTTCTCCGTGGTAGCCGGCCATCAGACCGGGGACGCCGTTCATGTCGGTGCCGATACACACGTGGTCGTGGCCGGCGGTACGGGCCATGTGGTGGGCGTGGCGGGCGAAGTCGTCCGGGTCTGCGATCCCCTTGCCCTTGTGCCGGAACGGCCATAGGCCGATCAGTCCACCGGTGGCACTGATCGCGCGGATTTCCTCGTCGCTGAGGTAGCGGGGGAAGTCGTGCAGCGACCGCGCCCCGGTGTGCGAACAGATCACCGGTGCGCTGGTGAGCTCGCAGACGGCGAGCGTGGTCGCCCGGTCGGCGTGCGCGACATCGATAAGCATGCCGCGCGCGTTCATCTCGGCCACCACCTCGGCGCCGCGCGCACTCAACCCGGGGCTGCGCCGGCCGGACCGGACCGCCGGGCTGGACGGTTGTCCGTTCCATGACATGGCGATGGTGCCGAGTGCGTTGTCGGCGAAGTGGACCAGTCCGATGACGCGGACCCCGGCAGCGTGCAGGGCAGCCAGGCGCCTGGGATCCTCGCCGACAGCGTCCGCGCCTTCCAGTCCGAGGACGACTGCAGGTCGGCCGGCGTCGCGGGCGGCCTGGATATCGGCGGTGGTCGTGGCCAGCTGGCAGCCCGCGGTTTCGGCCTCGCTGCGCAGCTCGTCGAGTTGGCGGCGCACTGCGGCCCACGGGTCGGCCGGCCACCGCCACCGGGTCACCAGGCGGTCGCCGACGGCGTTGGCGATCACCGCGTCCACGCCAGCGGGCGCCAGGTCGGTCAGCGGCACGTCCGCCGGGTGTGACCGTACGGTGGCCCGGCGAAACGCCTGAACCGGTCGCGGTAGCACGTGTGTGCCGTGGCCGTGGGCGTCGATCACCAGCGTTCCTGCGGGCGGCACCCAGCGCCCGGCTTCCTCACGCATTCTCATTCACCTCTATGCGGTGCATCGTTCGTCAGAACCGAACGAGCTGGAGCCCCGTCGCGCAGTAAGACCGCTCAGCTGTCCGGCGGAGAACTCAGGGCGAGTTCGCCCCGTCGACCATTTCGGCGATCCGCTCGTATACGCGCGCGGCCAGATCATCGTCGCGGGCGGTGCGGGACGGCTGCCCGACCTTGCTGTTTTCGCTGATCCACACGCCTGTGCGCCCGGCAAGCTGTGGATCGGTCGCGGCCCGGATCACCGGCTGCGCGGCTTTCTCCGTTGACCGCCGGCGCTGCACGAACCGGATCATCGGCCACCACAGCCGCATGATCGGGGGCATCATCCGCGGCCTCATCGCTGCGACCTGCTCGGTCCACGTACCACCGGGGTTGACCGCAAGCACGGACACTCCGCTGTCGGCCAGTCGGGCAGCCAGGTGCCGGGCGACCAGGAGTTGAAGCAGCTTCGCGCGGGCATGCACGTCGAAGCCGCGGTAGAACCGCTCGGCGTTGAGATCATCGAGGTCGGGCTTGGCGAACTTGTGCGCGTCGGAGTTGACGAACACGACCCGGCTGGGTGCGGCCGCGCGCAGCGCGGGGAGCAGTATCTGGGTCAACCGCAGCGGCGTCAAAACGTTGGTGGCGAACGTGGCCTCGTGCCCGTCCCGGGTCACCCGCCGGTCGGCGTACATGGCGCCGAAGTTGTGTACGACGACGTCCAGCCGGGGGTGGCGCCGGACCAGCCGGTCGCCAAGCGTGCGGACATCGTCGAGCGAGGCGAGGTCCGCGGGCTCGAATGTCACGCGGCCGCCGTTGGCCCGCTCCTGGACTTCCCGTGCCACCCGCTCGCCCCGTTCGCGGTTGTGGCCCACGATGATCACGTTGAAGCCGCCACCGGCGAGCCCTTCGGCGGCGGCTCGGCCGATGCCGGCGGTCCCACCGGTCACTACCGCAGTACGGTCCGCCATGATGCTCCCTCCCTCAAGTTCGAAACGCGCCGCGAAACGTCGGACACCGACAAACGAGTCCACGACCAGTGTCGGCCGTTTGTTGTGTCCGCAGCCGGCTAGCCGCGCCCATCGTCAGCGGTGAGGACGTCGGTCAGCTGTGCGGCGAAATCAGCCGGATGCATCATGTACCCCGCGTGCCCGCCCGGGAATTCCACCACGCGGCTACCGAGCCGTTCGGCCAGCGCCGCGGTCGGCCGGTAGGGCAGGTGGGCTCGGGAGTCGCGACCGCCGGCCATCACGATGCGCGCAGCGATGCCCTGCAAGGTGGGCACGTCACGGACGAAACGGGTGAACGGACGAACTTCGTGGGCGAGGAAGAATTCGTTGTTAGCGGAGATTCTCGACATCATCTCGACCGTCGACGGTGGTAGCTGCGCCTCCTGCGGCGGGGCCTGATCGTCCACGCCGATGCCGGTGGCGAAACGCTGCATGGCTGCATCAACACCGACACGGCGATAGATGTCGTACACCTCGTCGAAGAACGCCCGCCGTTCGGCAGCGTCAGGTAGCAGCTCCACCGCCGGTGGCTCGTACGCGACCAGGACGCGCACCTGCTCGGGATGCCGCGCGATCAGGTCGAGCCCGACGATGGCCCCCGAGCTGCTGCCGAACACATCCGCCGGTTCGGTGGCGAACAGGTCGAGCAGGCGATGGGCGTCGTCGCTGTGGACCTCGATCCGCTGGTCCTGCCACGGTCCGTCCAGCGGGCTGCGGGAGTTGCCCCGCGGGTCGTAGGTGACCACGGTGTAGTTGTGGGCGAGATGGGCCGCAATCGGTTCGTAGGCGCCGGCGTCCGCGCTGCCGCCGGCGATCAGCAGGAGCGCCGGACCCTCGCCGCGCACCTCGTAGTGGAGGCTCGCTCCCGGTACCTTCAACGTGTTGCTCTTCAGCGCATCCATGACACGTCCTTAGCAGGTATGGGCGGGTTTGCTAGGGGGACGGCTCTCCGTCGAGGTGGGTTGGGTGGACTATTTCCCCGCGGCGCTAGGAATCGGCCCAGCAACCGCTAGGAAGCGCGCCACCGTCTCGGCTAGCAGCCGGCTCTCCGGCTCACGGTGGCGACGAGGTTAGGTTGGCGGCGTGGGCGCCCTGCTCACGTCCGGGCGGTGGGGCCGGGTGCCCGGCCGTAGGGCGGGCGTCCGGTAAGCCAAGCCTTGCGGCACGTCCGGCGGAGGACGAGTATCCCTGGGTATCGGGGGTCGTCACATTGATCTTTTTCACGGAGGCGCCCGATGATCGTGCACTCCGGGTCCGTCGGCCCCGGCCGGCCCAAACGGTTGCTGGTCGGCACCGCGGTGGCCACGCTGCTGATTCTTGGCCTGCCGGCCGCCGCCGCCGCCGATCCCGGAGGGGGAGCGAACGCCGCCGCATTGCGCATCGAGGTGTTGTCCAACCGGGCCGACCTGATCTCCGGCGGTGACGCCCTGGTCCGCGTCGCACTGCCGCCGCGCAGGTACGCCGGCGGGGTGCGGGTGGCGGTCGGTGGACACGACGAGACCGCCGCGTTCGCACCGCAACCCGACGGCACGTTGCTCGGCCTGGTCACCGGCATGGTCGACGGCCCCAACGTGGTGACTGCGACGCTGCGGCACGGGCACGCCACGGTCGGGGCGCGCATCACCATCACCAACCACCGGATCGGCGGCCCGGTGTTCGCCGGCGCTCAGGTGCAGCCCTGGGTGTGCCGGACACAGGGCCTGCCGGGTATTCCGCTGGGCGCGCCGAACGACGCGCAGTGCAACACCCCCACCGTGTACCGGTTCGTATACCGGTCCCGCGATGCGGCCAAGCCCGGCTTCCTGCCATACGATCCGGCCGCGCCCGCCACCGACGTCGCCGCCACGACCACCGACGCGGGCGTGCGCGTCCCGTACATCGTGCGCGTCGAGTACGGCGTGATCGACCGGGGCATCTACGCGGCGGCGGTGCTGTTCGACCCGGCCCGCCCGTGGACCCCCGTCGCGCCGCAGCCAGGGTGGAACGGCCGCCTCGTGTACGCGTTCGGCGGCGGCTCGGCGCCGCATCACGTCCAGGACCCGCCGGTGTCCGTGCTGGACGACACCGCGCTGTCCCGCGGCTACCTCGTCGCATCGAGCGGACTGGACGTCCAGGGCTCCAATGCCAACAGCGTGGTCTCCGCCGAGGCGCTGATGATGGTCAAGGAGCATCTGGTGGAGACGTACGGGCAGCTGCGTTGGACGATGGGCGAGGGCTGCTCCGGCGGCAGTATCCAGCAGCACCTCATCGCCGCCAACTACCCGGGCCTGCTCGACGGGATCCTGCCCAACTGCAGCTACTCGGACCTGTGGACGACCGCGACCGAGGTCGCCGACTGTGGCCTGCTGGTGCACTACTTCGCCAGCACGCCCGGCTGGACCCCGGCGCAGCAGGCGGCCGTCGCCGGGGAGAAGACGCCGGAGGCGCCGTTCTGGCCGCCGCCGCCCACCGTCTTCCAGCAACCGCACCCGACCACGAGCGTCTGTACGAACTGGCAGTTGACCTTCGTCAGCTCCAGCAACCCGGCCCTTGCGGCCAACTGCGAGCTGCCGGCCGGCGACCCGCGCGTGTACAACCCGGTGACCAACCCGGGCGGAGTCCGCTGCGTCGTACAGGATTACCAGCAGGCCATCTGGGGTCCCCGCGAGCCTGCTGACTGGACCGCGGTGGAGCAGTCCCTCGGGCGTGGCTTCGCCCGCTCCCCTGTGGACAACGTCGGGATCCAGTACGGGCTGGCGGCGCTGAACGCCGGCGCCATCACCCCCGCGCAGTTCCTCGACCTCAACGCTCGCATCGGCGGCTTCACCATCGACGGGCAGGTGGCGCCGGCCCGCACGGTGGCCAGCGCCGGCTCGCTGCCGATCGCGTACCGCACCGGGCAGGTGTCCAACGGCCGGTACCTCGGTGGCGTGCCCATCATCGACCTGCGCGGCTCGGCGAACGTCGACGACATCCACAGCGACTATCACAGCTGGGAGATGCGGGCCCGGCTGGACGCGGCCAACGGCACCCACGCCAACCAGGTCATCTGGACCTGGCCGTCGTTCGGGTACTTCAACGGGATCGCCCCGCCGCCGGACATCGCGCTGCGCGCGTTCCTGACGATGGCGCAGTGGCTGGACGCCATCACCGCCGACCACAGCGCCCGGCCACTGGCCCACAAGGTCATCGCGCACAAGCCGGCCACGGCGGTGGACGCATGCTGGCCCGATGCCACGCTCAACGCGGGCGGCGCCGAGGTCGTCGACCCCGAGTACGCCGGCACCTGCGGGCGCGACTTCCCGCACTACGGCGACGCCCGCAATGTTGCCGGCGACCCAGTGACCGGGCAGGTGCTCAAGTGCCAGCTCAAGCCGCTCGACCCGAGCGACTACGCGACCGGCTTCAGCGCGGCGCAGTGGTCGACGCTGAGCAGCCTCTACCCGTCCGGTGTCTGCGATTACAGCCGGCCCGGCGTCGCGCAGCGGCCGTCCCTGCCGTGGGTGACATTCGCGGCCGGCCCGGGTGGCGAGCCGCTCGGGCCGCCGCCGCACTCGGAGGTGATCACCGGTCCTGCTGCGGGCTGATGGCTCTGTGCGGCCCGACCGCGTCGACGCTCATGACCACGTATGTGCCGTCCATGGTGGACAGTCGTCATCCGCGACAACCTCGGTGCGGCATAAGAGGTCAGGCGCGCAGAGCGTACCTGGGTGAACGCATTGATCCAATGTGGAGCAGATGGCCGAGTTTCGAATCGTTCTGATCGCTGAGGTGGCACCCTAACAACGCCGGCTGGAAGACCACCGCCGACGCTGGCCTCGCCCTGGCCGCCGCCGACGCCGCCCGCTCACGTCGACCGGCCGGCGTTACCGCCGCTGGCTAGTACGTCCGTTCCTTGACAACTCCAAAGTCACTACCTCGAAGGCCTGCCACTGGTAGAGCCGTTGGACGTGCGCTCGTCGTCCCCGTGCCCGAACGCCTCTCCGATCAAATGCACAACAAGCTCAAGAACCGGCTCCATCAGCATGTCGACCAGGAAATTCAGCACAGTCGAAGTGTATGACCGCTCAACAACCTGAAGGTGAGACGCCCGTGACCATGTCCTCGCTCGCGCCGAACACCTTCCCGGAGGTCGTGCCGATCATGGAGACGGTTCTCAGCCCCCGGTACCTCTCAGGATCAGGGTGGCGTTGCCGGCGGACGGCGGCGCCGTGTTTCCGACCGCCCAGAGGTTGCCCGTGGGCGTCGCGGAGACACCCCACAGCGTGGCGGAGACCCCGAGATCCGGGCTCGGGTGGTGGATCGCGAACGTCCCGGCACCGCCGTTCGCCATCCAGTGCACCAGCAGCGGTTCGTGCAGGCCGCTGGACGGCGAGTAGTAGTACCCGACGGACCAGACGCTGGTCGACGACACCGCCGTGACGGACTGCAACTGGTCCTGGGATCCGGCCTCGACCTGCGGCACCGCCAGCGACGACCAGGTGGTACCCGACCTGCGCAGCATGAGCGATCGCGGTGTGATGCCCCCGCCGGAGGTGTCCTGGGCCACCCCGACCGCGAAGACGTCGCCGCTGGCCAGCGCCACTACGTCGAGGAGCGTGTTGCGGTTCAGCGGGTTGGGCGTGGCCTCGCGGTTCCAACTGGTGCCGTTGAAGTGCACGAGCAGGCTGGAGACGGGGCGCCCGGCGGCGTCGTAGTCACGGTCCCAGCCGGCCGCCCAGACCTCGCCGGACGCGGTCACCGCGATCGCCTCGAACACCGTGAGGTGGCGGCCGACGCTGGACTGCGTGTACCTCGTCGTCCACACCCCGTTCTTCCATTGCGTGACCGTCGCGTTGGAGCCGGAGTAGCCGGCGATCCACACCTCGGTCGAGGAGACCACGTCCAGGCCGCGCGGCGCGATCCCGGCCGGGCGGCTCATCGAGACCCACCCGGTGCCGTTGTACCGGTGGACGAGAGGGCCGGCCTGGGTGTTGGATCCGATCGCCCAAACATTGTTCAACGCCGTGGCGTCGACCTTGTTGAGCTGGCTGTAGCCGGTCGCGCTGCCGTTGAGGCTGGGCACGATACTCCAGCCGGTGCCGTTGTAGCGTTGGGTCATGGTGCGGTAGGAGGCGGTCGCGTTGTCGTAGTAGTAGCCGACCGCCCACGCCGTCGATGTGCCCGGGACCGTTACCACGTCCTGGAGCGCGCTGGCCACGGTGCCACGGTTGGGGCTGGGCACCCTGGTCCAGGTGGCCGCCGCGTTGGCCGTTGCGGCGGGCAGGACGAGTGCCAGTGCGAAGGGGATGACGAGCAGGCGCGGAATGATCCGTGCCCGGCCGGTTCGGAGGATCATGATGCCCCTTTCCTTCCTCACGGGTTGTTCTCCGAAGGTCGGTTCGGCCGCGGTACTCGGGCACGGCTGAGCCGACCCGTCGAAGGGCCGCTAACCGTTTGGACCGCCCGGGGTCGCGCCCGATTGCACCCAACGGGATCAGTAGCGCCAGCGAGGTCTGCGCCGCGATGTCGCTGGGTCGGCGCCTTCGAAGAGGGCGATCTCGCCGCGCCGGCTGTGGTGGGGCGTCCGCACCCAGCAACTCCACCACTGTGACCTCACCCGCTCGGGTCGACGTCACCTCCCCGTCGGCCACCCGGTAGTCGTCGTCACACCTCAGCCCCGAGGCGATCCGCGGCACCGCTTCCCACCAGCGCGCGGCCCGCGCCGGCCCACTGATGATGAAGGGAACCAGGCCGTCGTCGCGCAGCACCCTGTCGGCCTGCTGGACAACCGCGAACCCTAGGTCGTTCTGGACGACCTCCGGGGCGCTCCCGCGCCAGATTGTCCCGCAGATAGTCGTAGCCGAACTCGGTGAAGCTGCCGATCAGCAGCCACCGCAGCGCGACAGGTTGGGTCCAGGTCCACACCTGAGCTGCGGGATCCGTGTGCTCCGCGGCGGGGTCGACGCCGGCCGGTTCGATCATGGTACGACCGTACCGCGACGCCGGGCCGCCCGACCCGCCGCACATCGCCGGGGTCGCAGTCATGGCGCAGGGTCACCTTCACGTCATTTAGGCATCGGGTCGGTTACCTGCCGCCGTGTTGACTATGCCTGCGTGATGCCGAGGATGCGAGCCGCGTTGCCGTACAACAGCCGGTCCAGCGCTTGTTCGGGTAGGTCCAGAGTGGTGATTTCGTCGAGGCAGCGTTCCGGGGTGAGGAAGGGGAAGTCGCTGCCCCAGAGGAACCGATCTGACAACCGACCGCTGATCTCGCGAATCAGCTCGGCCGGGATGCGGCGGGGTGACCAGCCGGAGATGTCGACATAGATGTTGGTCTTGTGCAACGCCATGGCCACCAGTTCCAGGTGCCACGGCCAGCCAAAGTGTGCCGCGACGACGGTCAGGTCGGGGTGGGCGGCGGCGACTGTCGCCTGCCACGAGCATGGGACCACCCTGAGCGGGTTTTTGCCAGGTTGATGGGACCACCCGGTTGCCAGTGATGGGACCACCTGGCGTGTCACGCCGCGGGTTTGATCATTGCCGTTTTTGATCTCTTCATGTCGTTCGACGTGGGGAGAAAGATGACGTTCCGGGAGGTTTCTGTGATCGAGGTTCGTGAGGTGCTGCGCGGATGGCTGGCTGGTGCCGGCCTGCGCACGGTGGCTGCCCAGGCGGGAGTGGATCGGAAGACCGCTCGCCGCTACGTGCAGGCGGCCGAGGCGGCGGGGGTGGTCCGCGGCGGCGGGTGGGGGCAGGTCACCGACGAGGTGGTCGGTGCGGTGGTGGCGGCGGTGCGGCCGGCCCGCCCGGCCGGGCACAGCTCGGCGTGGCAGCTGCTGCTGGCCGAGCAGGAGCAGATCGTCGACTGGGTCGGCAAGGGCCTGACCGTGGTGAAGATCGGTACCCTGCTGGGTCGGCGGGGGGTCGTGGTGCCGTACCGGACGTTGCACCGGTTCTGCGTGCAGTGCTGCGGGTTCGGGCGGGGGTCGCAGACGGTGCGGGTGGCCGACGGCGAGCCGGGGGCCGAGTGTCAGGTCGACTTCGGCAAGATGGGCCTGCTCTACGACCCGGTGGCGGGCCGGCGCCGCACGGTCCAGGCGTTGATTTTCACGGCGGTGTACTCGCGGCACATGTTCGTGTGGCTGTCGTTCTCGCAGACCTTGGAGGCGGTGATCGCCGGGTGTGAGGCGGCGTGGGCGTTCTTCGGCGGCGTGTTCACCGTGCTAGTTCCGGACAACATGTCGGCGGTCGTGGCGAGTGCGGACCCGGTCAACCCGAAGCTGACGGTGGGCTGGTTGGACTATGCCCAGCACTGTGGCTTCGTCACGGACACGGCCCGCGTCGCTCGGCCGAAGGACAAGCCGAGGGTCGAGCGGACTGTCCAATATGTGCGGTCGAGCTGCTGGGCTGGGGAGGAGTTCGTCGACCTGGCCGACGCGCAGGCCCGAACGCGGGCGTGGTGCGCGGACGTGGCGGGGCAGCGGATCCACGGCACGATCCAGGCCCGGCCGGCGCAGGTGTTCGCCGAACACGAGGCCGGTGCGCTGCTGCCGGCCCCTGCCTCCTATGACGTGCCGGTGTTCAAGTCGTGCAAGGTCCACCGAGATTTCCATCTGGAGGTCGGCCGGGCGCTGTACTCCGTGCCGGAGGTCTACATCGGACAGTACCTGGACGTGCGGGCGGACTCGGCCCTGGTCAAGTTGTTCCACAATGGACAAATGGTGAAGGTGCATCCGCGGCAGCGGCCCGGTGGGCGGTGGACCGACCCCGACGACCTGCCCACGGAGAAGGTCGGCTACGCGATGCGTGACCTCGACCGCCTCGTCGCCGCGGCCCGCAAGCACGGCCCCGACGTGGGCATCTACGCGCAGCGCCTCCTCGACGACAAGCTGCCCTGGACGAGGATGCGGGCGGTCTACCGGCTGCTCGGGCTGGCCCGCCGCTACGGCGACACCGCGGTCAACACCGCCTGCGGCAAGGCACTCGAGGTCGACGTGGTGTCCGTCACGAAGATCGCGTCGATGCTGGAACGCGGCACCGAGAACACGCCCGCACCGCCCCCGCGGCCGGCCGCGGCCGCGGCCGCCCGGTTCGCCCGCGACCCGGGCGAGTACGCCGCCGGCCGGGCGCATCTGCGGCTGGTGCCCACCGCCACCGTCGGCGTCGAGGGTGAGGGGCCGCGGCGATGACGACACCGAAGAAGACCACCGCGCCCGCGTTGGCCGACCCGGTCAGCACCGACCTCAAGACACTGCTGCGCGCGCTCAAGCTCGGCAAGCTGCTCGACACCCTGCCCGAACGGCTCACCCTGGCCCGCCAACAACAACTGCCACACGCCGACTTCCTCGAACTGCTCCTGGCCGACGAAGTCACCCGCCGCGACACCAGCTCCGCCGCGCTACGCGCCCGCGCCGCCGGCCTCGACCCGGGCATGCGCCTGGACACCTGGGACACCACCGCCGCGGTCCGCTTCGACCAGCAACTGTGGAACGAGCTCACGTCGCTGCGGTTCCTCGACGGCCCCCACGGGGCTCTGGTCCTGGGACCGGTCGGGGTAGGCAAAACGCACCTGGCCACCGCGCTCGGCCACATTGCCGTCCGCCGCCGCGTCGGCGTGCACATGGCCCGCGCCGACAAACTGTTCAAACGCCTCAAGGCCGCCCGGCTCGACAACACCGTGGAGGCCGAGATGCGCCGCCTCGCCCACACCCAGTTATTGATCATCGACGATTTCTGTCTTCAGGCGCTCGACGCCACCGAGACCGCCGACTTCTACGGCCTGGTCGTCGAACGCCACCGCAAGACCGCCACCGTGATCACCTCCAACCGCGAGCCCAACGAGTGGCTGGCCCTGATGGCCGACCCACTCCTGGCCCAGTCCGCCGTGGACCGGCTCGTGAGCACCTGCCACGAGCTCGTTGTCGAGGGCGACTCCTACCGGCGCCGGCAACGCCCCACCCACGGGCAGGCCACCACATGACCGACAACCAGAGCAGCAACGAATATCGTTACACCCCGCCGGGCATCCCAGGACCGTGCACCACCCACCCCGGATGCGTCGTCGTGCGCTGCCACCGACTGTTCTGCCACCGGCCCGTACACCTACTCAACCAGCGCGGCCAGCCCCGCCGATTCTGCTCACCCGCCTGCCGCATCGCCGAACACCGACGCCTCCACCAATAACCACACACCAACCCACGCGGCCGCGTCCCCAACCCAGGGACGCGGCCGCGTCCGTTGACACGACACGCCCCCAATCGTCATGCTCACCAACGCGGCTAGGTGGTCCCTAGATCGTGGCAACGCCCCGGTCCCATCACGGTGGCAAGCGACAGCGACCGCGTCGAGGCGGATCGGGCGGGCATAGTCGAGCCGGATCCCTTGTCCGCCGGGCTGGCCGGCGCCGATGCCGCTGGTGCCGGTGTGGAACAGCGCCGCCAGCCCGTGCTGCTGGCAGGCGGCGAAGATCGGCCAGTACGCCTCGTCGTCGGGGGCGAAGGCCTGCAGCGACGGGTGGAACTTCACGCCCCGCAGGCCGAGGGCGGCAATGTTGTCCAGCTCGGCGATGGCGGCAGGTCCCTTGTGCGGGTCGACGCTGCCAAACCCCACGAACACCCTCGGATTGCGTCGGCACGCTTCGGCTACTGTCTCGTTCGGCAGCCGTGGCCGACCGGTTGCGGTCTCGGCATCCCAGGCCAGCAGCAGCGCCCGCGCGTTCAACGCTTGGTAGCGGTCGGCGAGCTCGTCCAGGGAGGTGCGTTGCGCCGGGGCCCGGAAATAGGCTTCGGCTGGCTCGATGTAGCCGGCCATGCTGCCGTCCATCCAGTCGGGAGTGGGCAGATGGACGTGAAAGTCGATCGCACGCATAGGTCCGTTCTACCGGTCAGCGCGAGCGCGCGCCGGGCGAGCGTGAAGTCCCGGTGTTGCCCAGGCGCGAAACTGTTTCCAAACCCGTCACAGTTCGGGTGAGTGGCTACGCGGGCGGGCCCCCGATCGGCGGCGGCATCCCCGACGGGACGGGAACGTCCCTGCCCGCCGCCTCAGCGCGGGCGGTCTCAGGCCATGCACGTCCGGGGTCGGGCGGTCACCGAACCCGCTGACCGCCGGTGGCGCCGAAGGCCTCCAGGCGGGCAGGCCGTAGCTGGGAGGCCGGCGCATCGGACGCCTCGTCTTCGTCCGCCTCCCAGATCCGCCGCAGCCGTGGGGCGCAGATCCTGCACCGCCCGAAGCTCGGCCCTGGTGTGTGGTCCCGCTTTCATCGCCATGCGTTCAGGGGAGTCGGCAGGGTTTGCCGTCGACGTAGCGGACCGGCGGTCACGGTTTCACGGAGGACTGGCGGGACCACCAGGCTGCGCCTGTTCGGTTGTGGCTGCAACGAAGCCGATGCCGACCATGGTCCGTCGCTCGCCGGCGGCGAGCCGAGTCCAACCGTGCACCGTGGCTCGCGCCCGCACGACGACTGCCTCTCCAGGGTGCAACCGGAGGCGTTCGGGCTGCGCGGCGCCGGCCCGGTGGATGAGCAGTCGTGTGCCCGTCGAACCGGGTGGCAGGTCGTGGGTTAAGACAACATGGACCGTGAGATCGTAGCCGCGTTTGTCGATGTGTGGACGCACCAGCGACCCCGGGGGGTCGGCGAGATAGACCGCGTTGTATGTGGGTGTGACGGCGAATCCGACCGATTGCGACACGGCGGTACGCAGTTGGCGGCTGACCGCCAGGCGGGCCAGCGCCGGACCGGCCGGGGCGGCCCATTGTTCGGGTCCGGTTGCCCGGCTGGTCAAGGCGCTGGTCGCCTCGTCGCACAGGACGCCGAGCAGCGTGGCCGTGATGAAGGGGAGCCGCCCCAAGGGGTGGGCGCCTGCTCCGGCGCCGAGGTGCTCGACGGTGGCCAGCAAGGCATGCCAGGCCAGCGCGGCCGCCGGGCGGTCCCCGACGGGAACGATCTGGCGGGCGGGTATTGACGGCGCGGCTCTGGGCCGCCGCACATCACAATGTCGGGCGGCCGAGCGGCCGACCTGAGTAGCGCCTACTCAGCCTGAATCCACCGACTGGGTGTTGGCTCGGCCGGGTTGATCTACCTGATCGACCGACGGCGATGGTTGGAGGCTGGGTCGGCTGGTGGGCATGCTCGCCCTGCCGGGCTCGTGTTCCGGCTTGCTCCTGGGCGAGTTCGAGTTCCGGGTGAGCGGGTGGATCAGGTCAGCACGGCGGTGGGTGGTGCGTGTACAGCGGTGAACAGCGCCTGCCAGGCGTGTTCCCAG
>WNFX01001028.1_pt1 | contig 28414 bp, 25 predicted proteins | sample 5400111 | NCBI WGS metagenome assembly WNFX01 (sample SAMN13153363, study PRJNA577476) | soil metagenome | isolation source: 40 cm soil or saprolite under grassland replicate 1 | place: USA:California | collected 2016-06-15
CCATGAACCCCCAAGTCAAGCTCAGGCCCGACGACACGCGGGCGCGGATCATGGAGACCGCGGACGCGCTGTTCCGGCGCATCGGGTTCGCCAAGACGGCGGTCGCCGACATCGCCGCCGAGCTCGGCATGTCGCCCGCCAACGTCTACCGCTTCTTTCCGTCCAAGAACGCCATCGTCGAGGCAATCTGCCAGCGCTGCCTCTCCGAGCTCGAGGAGAAGACGTGGGCGGTGGCCCGCTCGAAGGCGCCGGCGGCCGCCCGCGTCGAGCGGCTGTTCCTCGAAATCCTGGCCTATAACAAGGAAAATCTGCTGCAAGACCAAAAGGTTCATGACATCGTGCTGGTCGCGATCGAGCACAACTGGGAAGCCATTCGGGCGCACAAGAATTCGATCGGCAACGTGCTCGAGCTGATCCTGCGCGACGGCATTTCGGCCGGAGAGTTCGAGCCGGTCGACCCGCGCGAGACCGCCGACCTCATCAAGCGCTCCATGGTCGTGTTCACCCATCCGATCCTCATCGGGCATTGCCTCGAAGAGCACCAGGACCTCGACGCCGCCGTGCGCCAATCCGTGCGCTACCTGCTGCGCGCCATCACCCCTCGGAGCTGATCCCATGCCGCCTCCCCCCCTTCCGGCCCGACTCTGCCCAAATTGTGACGATCGACGAATATCGTCAATCATCACACATTAGTGAACAGACGTGAAGAGGAGCTTCCCATGGCGAACTCCTGGTTGAAAATCTCCGGCGCGGTCCAGGTGCTCGGGGCGCTCGTTTCGCTCCTCCTGCTCTCGCTCCTGCTCGCCGGCTGCGATGCACCCGCCGCGCCCGCACCCGCCGCTTCGGCCAAAGTCGAACGGCCGGTCCAGGTGCAGCGCGTGCGATTCGACAACGATGCCGCGCGCCACGAGTTCGTCGGCGTGGTGCGGGCGCGCTACGAGACCGATCTCGCGTTCCGCGTCCCCGGAAAGATCGTGAGCCGGCTCGTCAACACCGGCGACGTCGCGCATGCCGGCAACATCATCGCGCGGCTCGACCGCCAGGATTTCGCACTGCAGGTCGAGAGCGCCGAGGCGGAGCTTGCCGCCGCGACGTCCAATCTCGCGCAGGCGGCGGCGGAAGCCGAGCGCTACGCGACGCTGAAGACCCGCGGCTTCGCCGCGGTCGCCGATTTCGATCGCAAGAAGGCCGCCAAGGACGAGGCCGACGGCCGGCTCGAGCGGGCCCGCCGCGCGCTCGAGCTCGCGCGCAACCAGCTCTCCTACGCCGAGCTGAAGGCGGATGCGGACGGGGTGATCACCGCGACCCCGGCCGAAGCCGGACAGGTCGTGGCGATCGGCCAACCGGTGGCGCGACTCGCGCGGGACGGCGAGAAGGAGGCCGTGGTCGCGCTGCCCGAAAGCTTCCTCGGCGAAGCGCGCAAGGCGCAAGCGAGCGTGCGGCTGTGGTCGGACCCCGACCGGCGCTTTGCCGCCCGCCTGCGCGAGCTCTCGCCGCAGGCCGATGCGGCGACCCGCACCTACGCCGGCCGCTTCACCATCGAGGATGCCGACGAGACGGTGGCGTTCGGCATGACCGCGACGGTCACGCTCGCCCGCGCGGCGGACGCGAAGGTCGCCCGATTGCCGCTCGCGGCGGTGCTCAACCGCGGCGCCGGCCCCGCCGTCTATGTGGTGGATTCCTCCGGCGCGCTCGAATTGCGCGACGTGAAGGTCGCGGCGTTCACCGAGGATTCCGCGCTTGTCGCCGCCGGCATCCGCGACGGCGAAACCGTGGTCACGCTCGGTGTGCAAAAACTCCAGGCGGGTTCGAAAGTCCGTACCGTGGACGCCCGCTGAAACGGAGGCGCGTCATGCAACGCTTTAATCTGTCGGAATGGGCGATCACGCACCGTGCGCTGGTGCTGTTCATGATCCTCGTGCTCGGCGCGGCCGGCGCCTTCTCCTATCTCAAGCTCGGCCGCGGCGAAGACCCTTCCTTCACCATCAAGGTCATGATCGTGAACGTAGCCTGGCCGGGCGCGACCGCATCGGAAATGCAGGAGCAGGTTGCCGACAAGATCGAGAAGAAGCTCCAGGAGCTCTCCTATCTCGATCGCGTCGAGAGCTACGCCCAGCCGGGTGTGGCGTTCATCCAGGTGTTTCTCACCGACAAGACGCCGCCCGCCAAGGTCAAGGACCTGTGGTACCAGGTCCGCAAGAAGGTCGGCGACATTCGCGGCGAGCTGCCGGCCGGCGTGATCGGGCCGCGCTTCAACGACGAATACGGCGACGTCTATTCGGCGATCTATATGCTGAGCGCCGAGGGGCTGGATCTCGCGCAGCTCAAAGCCCGCGCCGAGGACGTGCGCCAGAGCCTGCTCCGCGTGCCCGACGTCAACAAGGTCGACATCATCGGCGAGCGCCCGCAAAAGATCTTCATCGAGTTCAGCCATGCCAAGCTGGCGACGCTCGGGGTCACCCCGCAGCAGATCTTCGACAGCGTCGCGCGACAGAACGCGGTGGTGTCCGGCGGCGCGATCGATACCGCCGCCGACCGCATCAACCTGCGGGTGACCGGCGGCTTCTCCGGCACAGACGCGATCGCCGCCGTTCCGGTGCAGGCCGGCGGCCGGGTGTTCCGGCTCGGCGACATCGCCAACGTCACGCGCGGCTACGAAGATCCCCCGAGCTTCATCGCGCGCGAGGGCGGCAAGCCCGCGATCGGCCTCGGCGTCTCCATGCAGGACGGCGCCAACATCATCACGCTCGGCAACAACCTCAAGCGCGCCATGAGCGCCATCACCGCCTCGCTGCCGGTCGGCATCGAAGTCACGCAAATCGCCGATCAGCCCAACATCGTCGAGCATTCGATTTCCGAGTTCGTCGAATCCTTCGTCGAGGCGCTCGGCATCGTGCTGCTGGTGAGCTTCGTCTCGCTCGGCTGGCGCACCGGCATCGTGGTCGCGCTCTCGGTGCCGCTGGTCTTGGCGATCGTGTTCGTGGTGATGTACGCGGCCGGGCTCGACCTGCACCGCATCACGCTCGGCGCGCTCGTCATCGCGCTCGGCCTCCTGGTCGACGACGCCATCATCGCGGTCGAGATGATGGTGGTGAAGATGGAGCAGGGCTGGGACCGCGCCCGCGCCGCGACCTTCGCGTGGACCTCGACCGCGTTTCCGATGCTCACCGGCACGCTGGTGACCGCCGCGGGATTTCTGCCGGTCGGATTCGCCAAATCGAGCGCGGGCGAATATGCGGGCGGCATTTTCTGGATCGTGAGCCTGGCGCTGGTCGCCTCGTGGTTGGTGGCGGTGGTGTTCACGCCGTATCTCGGCCTGAAGCTGCTGCCGGATTTCGCCAAGAAGCGCGGCGCGCACGCCGACCCGCAGGCGATCTACGATACGAGGATCTACCGGGCGCTGCGCAGCGCGATCGAGGCCGCATTGCGCCGGCGCGGCGCCGTGGTCGCCGTCACGGGGCTGCTATTCGCGGCGGCGGTCGCGGGATTTCCGCTGGTGCAGCAGCAGTTCTTCCCGACCTCGACGCGCAGCGAGCTGTTCCTCGAAATGCGGCTGCCGGAAGGCACCGCGATCGGCGTCACCGACGCGACCGCGCGCAAGGCCGAGCGCCTGCTGCACGGCGATGCCGATATCCTCACCTACACGACCTACGTCGGCCAGGGCTCGCCCCGGTTCTGGCTCGGGCTCAATCCCGTGCTGCCGAATCCGAACTTCGCCCAGATCGTGATGGTGACGCAGGACCTCGCAGCGCGCGAGCGCGTCAAGGCGCGGCTCGACCAGGCGATCGCGGAAGGCGCGCTGACGGAGGCGCGCGCCCGCACCGATCGCTTCGTGTTCGGCCCGCCGGTCGGCTTCCCGGTGCAGTTTCGCGTCGTCGGCCGCGACCCCTTGCAGGTGCGCGCCATCGCCGAGCAGGTCCGCACCATCATGGCCGCGAACGACAAAGTGGTCGATCCGCACCTCAATTGGACCGAGCAGCAGAAATCGATCCGCCTCGAAGTCGACCAGGACCGCGCCCGCGCCATGGGGCTGACCCCGCAGGACGTCGCCCAGACTTTGCAGACGCTGCTGTCGGGCTACACCGTCACCCAGCACCGGGAGGGCATCGAGCATATTGACGTCGTCGCCCGCGCGGTTGCGGCGGAACGGCTCGAGCTCGGGCGACTGTCCACGCTGACGATCGCCACGCGCGACGGCGTGGCGGTGCCGCTCTCCCAGATCGCGCGCCTGCACTACGAGTACGAGGAGCCGATCCTGTGGCGGCGCAATCGCGACATCGTGCTCACCGTGCGCGGCGACATCGTCGACGGCGTTCAGGCGCCGGACGTGACCGGCCAGATCCTGCCGAAGCTGCAGGCCATCAAGGACGCGCTGCCCTACGGCTACCGCATCGAGACCGGCGGAGCGATCGAGGAGAGCACCAAGGCCAACGGCGCGCTGATCGCGGTGTTTCCCGTCATGGCGGTGGTGATGCTCGGCCTGCTCATGGTGCAGCTGCAGAGCTTCTCGCGCCTCGCCATGGTGTTCCTGACGGCGCCGCTCGGGCTGATCGGCGCGACCGGCGCGCTGCTCGCGACCGACCGGCCGTTCGGCTTCGTGGCGCTGCTCGGGCTCATCGCGCTTGCCGGCATGATCATGCGCAACACCGTGATTCTGGTGGATCAGATCGAGCACGACATCGCCGAAGGCCACGGCCGCTATCGCTCGATCGTCGATGCGACGGTACGCCGCGCGCGTCCCGTGGTGTTGACCGCGCTCGCCGCGATCCTGGGCATGATTCCGCTGGCGCGGAGCATCTTTTGGGGTCCGATGGCGATCACGATCATGGGAGGCCTCCTCGTCGCCACGGCGCTCACCCTGCTGGTCGTGCCTGCGCTCTATGCGCTGTGGTTCCGGGTCCGCGAGGACGAGCGGGCGGACGCCTTCGCCGCGGAGCCGGCGACCGCGTTCGCGCGCAGCATGGGGCCGATGCGAATTGCCGCGGAATGATCGGGCGAACCCGCACGCCCGGCAGGAGTTCTCGAACCCAAGGGACGCGAAACCCAATCCGACATTCCGATCCATAGCGCGACACGATCGTGGAGGACGCAATGCGAGCACTTGTGGCTGCGGTCTTGCTGACGCTCACCGCGCTCGTGGCGGTCCCGGCCGTCACCGATGCCCTCAAGCTGGCGCGACCCGCGGTGCCGCCGGCGCAACAGCGCGCGTTCGGCGAGGATCGGCCGGTCGAGAAATTGTCGCTGAGCCCGCCGAGCTGGGAGCACGCGGGTGGGCTCCTGGTCGGGAAGCTCACGGTGCGCAACGGCAACGATTATCCCGTGAACAACGTCATCATCGCCTGCGATTTTTTCGACGCGTCCGGCCATGTCTTGGGCACGCGCGGTACCGCGATCCGCCGCATCTTCGAGCCGGGCGAGACCCGGATCGATGGCATCGAGTTCATCCGCTTCGCGCGCAACATGCACGGCGGCGAATGCCGCACACTGTCCGCGAAAGCCACCGGATCGGCGCAGCTCAACGATATGGAGTGAAGCGAGAGATCCTCGCGCGGTTGCGAGAGAGCAACTCGGTTCCTCGCTCAGCTCGCGCTCCTCAGCGCAACCTTGTGCGCCAATCGGCGCTTGTCGGTACATGACTGTCCGTCCGCTCCGCCCGTTGCGCTCCGGGATGAGAAGCTCGCGGCGCTGGCTGCGGGCAGCAGTCAGGTCGCGCGCGCCGCGCCGGTTGCGCCGTACGCTCGCGGCGTATCGCGGCGCGCGCAGATCGCTCGACGCCCCCGTTTCCCGGCAGAGCCGGCGCGGGCTCGACTGGATGAATTTCTTCCTGGCCGACGTCCAGACCGGATTCGGCTCGTTCGTGGCCTTCTATCTCGCGGATCTCGGCTGGTCGAAGGCGCAGGTGGGGCTCGCGCTGACGACCGGCACGCTTGCGGGCGTCGTCGGGCAGATTCCCGGCGGGGCGTTCACCGATGCGTTTGGCTGGAAGCGCGCGCTCGCCGCCGCCGGCATCGTCATGATCGCTGCCTCCGCGCTGATCCTGGCGCTGGTGCCGACCTTCCCGCTGGTGTTCCTCGCCGAGATCCTGCACGGGCTCACTGCCGGGATCGTCACGCCCGCCATCGCCGCGATCAGCCTCGGCCTCGTCGGCCGGCGGGCGATGTCGACGCGCACCGGCCGGAATTACCGGTTCGATGCCGCCGGCAACGCGCTCACCGCCGGCATGATGGGACTGGTCGGCGATTATTTCCGCAAAAGCGCGATCTTCCTGGCCTCCGCGGCGCTGTGCGTCCCGGCGCTGTTCGCGCTCAGCCGCATCCGCGGCGAGGAGATCGACTATGCGCGCGCGCGCAACGCCGGCACCGGCGAGCAGGCCAGGAGCTTCCAGCGCATCTTCGATTTGGGCAAGAACCGCACGCTCTACATCTTCGCGGCTTGCGTTTTCCTGTTCCAATTCGCCGATGCTTCGATGCTGCCCATCGTCGGCGAGAATCTGGCTCAAAGCAAAGCCGGAGCGCCGTCGCTGCTGATGTCGGGGCTGATCGTCGCGCCGCAGATCGTGGTCTCGCTGCTCTCGCCGTGGGTCGGCTATCATTCGGAGCGCTTCGGCCGCAAGCCGCTGCTGATCCTCGGCTTCGCGCTCGAGATCCCGCGCGCGCTGCTGTTTGCGTTCTTCAGCGATTATCCAATCCTGGTCATGGGGCAATTGCTGGACGGGATCAGCGGCGCGACCGTGACTGTGCTCACCATCCTGGTGATCACCGACATCACCACCGGCACCGGGCGCTTCAATCTCACGCGCGGGGTGGTGGGCACGCTGCTGGCGATCGCGGCCTCGATCAGCACCGCGGCGACCGGGCTGCTGTTCCAGAGTTTCGGCCATTGGGCCGGCTTTTTCACGCTGGCCGGCGTCGCCGCCGCCGGGACCTTGCTGCTCTGGCTCGCGATGCCGGAGACCAAGCCCGCGGAATATCTGGATTGACGCATCGCCGGCGCGCGTTTCCCCGCTGCGCCCGGGACACGAGAGTCTCCCTCAGCTCGGCAGCGTGCCGTTCCGCGCCAGGACCTCGCCGGCGAGATAGAGCGATCCGATGATCAGGATGCGCGGGCTCGCCTCCACATCGAGCCGCGCGACGCCGGCAAGTGCCGGCTCGATCCCGTCGCTCACGTCGGCCGGAATGCCGATCCGGCGCGCCGCCGCCGCGACCGCGTCGGGCGACAGGGTCTTTTCCTGGTGGATCGGCACCGCGATCAGGCGGCGCGCGAGCCCGGTGAAATTGCGCAGAAAACCCTCCAGATCCTTGGTGGCCAGCATGCCGACGATGAGCACCAGCGGACGCGGCACCCGCTCCTCCATATCGGCGATCGCCGCCGCGACCACGCGCGCGCCCTCGGGATTGTGCGCGCCGTCGAGCCAAATCTCGCTGCCTTCCGGCGCGAGCGCCGGCAGGCGACCGGCGGTCAGCCGCTGCAGCCGGGCCGGCCAATCTACCTTGAGGAGACCGGTCTCGAGCGCGGCGGTGTCGATCCCGGCATTGCCGAGGCTCCTCAGGGTCGCAATCGCCGTGCCGGCATTGTCGAGCTGATGGCGTCCGAACAGCCGCGGCCGCGGCAGATCGAGCAGCCCGTGCTCATCCTGGTAGACCAGCCGCCCGTGCTCCTGCGACACCAGCCAATGCTCGCCCGCCACCATCAGCTGCGCGCCGAGCCGCGCCGCTTGGCGCTCGATCACGCCGCGTGCCTCGTCGACCTGCGGGGCGATCACCGCCGGCACCCCCGGCTTGAGAATGCCGGCCTTCTCGGCCGCGATCTTCACGATGCTGTCGCCGAGATACTCGACGTGATCGAGCGAGACCGAAGTGATCACGGTCGCGACCGGGCGCTCGACGACGTTGGTCGCATCGAGCCGGCCGCCAAGCCCGACTTCCATCAACAGCATGTCGGCCGGATGCCGGGAGAACAACAGCAGCCCGGCGGCCGTGGTGATCTCGAACACCGTGATCGGCGAGCCGGCGTTGACGCGCTCGCATTCGCCGAGCGCGTCCGCGAGCTCCTCGTCGGAAACCAGCACGCCGCCGCCCGGACGTCCGAGCCGAAAGCGTTCGTTGACGCGCACGAGATTGGGCGAGGTGTAGACATGCACGTTGCGTCCCCCCGCTTCCAGCATCGCGCGCAGGAAGGCGATGGTCGAGCCCTTGCCGTTGGTGCCGCCGACGTGAATGACCGGCGGCAAACGCCGCTCCGGGTGACCGAGCCGCTCCAGAAGCCCCAGCACGCGATCGAGCGACAGGTCGATCCGCTTGGGGTGAAGCGAAAGCAGCCGGGCAACGATGGCGTCGACCGGGGTCACGAACTCGTCTTTCGGGGCGCGCTCGCTCACGCGGGCGCCGGCGCGGGCAGCGCCGCCGCATCGGTCGGCGCCGGCGTCTTGGTCAGCACGCGGCACAACCGCGCCAGCGTCGGGCGCAGCAGGTGACGGTGCACGACCAGATCGACCATGCCGTGGTCCTTGAGATATTCGGCGCGCTGGAAACCGTCGGGCAGCTTCTCGCGAATGGTCTGCTCGATCACGCGCGGGCCGGCAAAGCCGATCAGCGCTCCGGGCTCGGCGATATGCACGTCGCCGAGCATCGCATAGGAGGCGGTCACGCCGCCGGTGGTCGGATTGGTGAGCACGACGACGTAGGGCTTCTTCGCCTCGCGCAATTCCTGCACCGCCACGGTGGTGCGCGGCAGCTGCATCAGCGAGAGAATGCCCTCCTGCATGCGGGCGCCGCCCGAGGCCGCGAACAGGATGAACGGCGTCCCGCGCTCGACCGCGGTTTGCAATCCTTTGATCACCGCCTCGCCGGCCGCCATGCCGAGCGAGCCGCCGAGAAAATCGAAATCCTGGACGCCCGCGGTCACGGCCAAGCCTTCGAGCCGGCCGAAGCCGAGCTTGATCGCGTCCTCGAGCCCGGTCTTGGACCGCGCGTCCTTGAGCCGGTCGGCGTAGCGGCGCTCGTCGCGGAACTTCAGCGGATCGGCCGCGACCTCCGGAACCGGAATTTCCTCGAACTCGCCCTCGTCGAACAGCACCTTGAGCCGCGCGGTCGCGCTCATGCGCATGTGATAATTTGAGGTCGGAATGACGAATTGGTTCGCCTCGAGGTCCTTGTAGAAGACGAGCTGCCCGGTTTCCGGACATTTGACCCAAAGGTTCTCCGGCACTTCCCGGCGCAAGAAGCTGCGGATTTTCGGGCGGACGACGTTGGCGATCCAATTCATTGCCATTAACCGGACGGTATCTTGTTGGACATGTTCATTCCGCGGCCTGCTGCCGCGCGCCGCGCACGCCGGCCGAGAGCGCGGCGACGAGCTCGGTCACCGCGGAGACCGTGCGGGCGCTGGCCTTTCCCGATGGATCGAGGCTCGAGCGGATCGCATCGACGAGCGCCGAGCCGACGACCACCGCATCCGCCCCCGCCGCGATGGCGCGGGCGTGCTCCGCGGTCTTCACCCCGAAGCCGACCGCGACGGGAAGCGAAGTGTGGCGCTTGATGCGCTTGATCGCATCGGCGACGCGGCGCGTATCGGGCGCCGCCATGCCGGTGATGCCGGTGATGGAGACGTAATAGACGAACCCCGAGGTGTTGGCGAGCACCGCGGGAAGCCTCCTGTCGTCCGTCGTCGGCGTGGCGAGGCGGATGAAATTGAGCCCGGCGTTGAGCGCCGGGACGCAAAGCTCGTCGTCCTCCTCGGGCGGAAGATCGACCACGATGAGGCCGTCGACGCCGGCGGCCTGGGCGTCGACAAGAAAGCGCGAAACGCCGTAGATGTAGATCGGATTGTAATAGCCCATCAGCACGATGGGCGTGACGTCGTCGCCGGTGCGGAACGCGCGCACCATGGCGAGGGTCTTCCGCAGCGTTTGGCCCGCGCGCAGCGCGCGCTGCGAGGAAGCCTGAATCGACGGCCCGTCCGCCATCGGATCGGTGAACGGCATGCCGAGCTCGACGACATCGGCGCCCGCCGCCGGCAGGCCCTCGAGGATCGCGAGCGAAGTGTCCGGATCGGGATCGCCGGCGGTCACGAAGGTGACGAGCCCGGCGCGGCCCTGCTGTTTGAGCGCGGCAAAGCGCGCGTCGATGCGGGTGGTCATGCGCGCCGCCGCTCCAAATAGGCTGCCACGCTGGTCAGATCCTTGTCGCCGCGCCCGGACAGATTGAGCACCATCAGGTGATCCTTGGGTTTCCGCGGGGCAAGATCCATCACCCGGGCCAGAGCATGCGCGGGCTCGAGCGCCGGGATGATGCCTTCGAGCTTCGAGCAAAGCTCAAACGCGGCCAGCGCCTCCTCGTCGGTCGCCGACAGATAGGTCACGCGCTTGACCTCGTGCAGCCAGGCATGCTCCGGGCCGATGCCCGGGTAATCGAGGCCGGCGGAGATCGAGTGCGCTTCCTTTATCTGGCCGTCGTCGTCCATCAGCAGATAGGTGCGGTTGCCGTGGAGCACCCCGGGGCGCCCGCCCGCGAGCGAGGCGGCATGGAGCCCGCTCGAAAGCCCGTGACCGGCGGCCTCGACTCCGTAAATCTCGATTCCGCGCTCATCGAGGAACGGATAGAACAGGCCCAGCGCGTTCGAGCCGCCGCCGATGCAGGCGATGAGACTGTCGGGAAGCCGGCCTTCGGCGTCGAGCATCTGCGCGCGGGTCTCCTCGCCGATGAGCGATTGAAAGTCGCGCACCATCATCGGATAGGGATGCGGGCCCGCCACCGTGCCGATGCAATAGAACGTCGTCTCGACGTTGGTCACCCAGTCGCGCAACGCCTCGTTCATGGCGTCCTTGAGGGTCTTGGAGCCGGACTCGACCGGCCGCACCTCGGCGCCCAGCGCCCGCATGCGGAGCACGTTCGGCTGCTGCCGCTCGACGTCGACCGTCCCCATGTAGACGACGCAGGGAAATCCGAATTTCGCGCACAGCGTCGCGGTGGCGACCCCGTGCATGCCCGCGCCGGTCTCGGCAATGATCCGCTGCTTGCCCATGCGGCGCGCGAGCAGGATCTGGCCGAGCACGTTGTTCACCTTATGCGCCCCGGTGTGGTTGAGGTCCTCGCGCTTGAAATAGATTTTCGCGCCGCCGAGATGCTCGCTCATGCGCTCGGCGAAATACAGCGGGGTCGGCCGGCCCACATAGTGCTCGAGATAGCCGTTCATCTCCGCCTGGAAGGCGGGATCGGCCTTGGCGCGCGCATAGGCCTGCTCGAGCTCCAGGACGAGCGGCATCAGCGTCTCGGCGACGAACCGGCCGCCGAACATGCCGAAATGCCCGCGCTCGTCGGGACCGCCGCGGAACGTGTTCGGCTGCTGCATGCTCATGTGGAACTCCCGGAACCTGCGGCAATATTAGCATGAGCTTGCCGCACGGCGCGAATGAAGGCGCGGATCCTGTGCGGATCCTTCTGTCCGGGCGAGCGCTCGACGCCGGACGACACATCGACGCCCGGCGCGCGGGTGATGTCGAGCGCCTCCGCGACATTGCCGGCGTCGAGCCCGCCGGAAAGCAGGAACGGAACGCCGGGTTCGAGATTCCGCAGCAGCTTCCAGTCGAAGCGATTGCCGAGCCCGCCGGGGCGGGTCGCGTCCCGCGGCGGACGCGCGTCGAACAGCAGATGGTCGGCGACCTCCGCATGGGCCGGCACCATCAAGAGATCCGCCGAGGTCTCGACGTGGATCGCCTTCATGACCGGCAAGCCGAACCGCGCTTTTACGGCGGCGACGCGCTCCGGCGGCTCGCCGCCATGCAGCTGCAGCAGATCAGGCTGCAGCACCTCGATGAGGGTCGCGAGCAACACATCGTCGGGATCGACGGTCAGCGCCACCTTGCGGGCGCGGCCCTCGACCCGCCGGCCGAGCGCCCGCGCGGCAGCGCCGTCGAGGTGGCGCGGCGACAGCGGAAAGAACACGAAGCCGACGAGGTCGGCCCCGGCCTCCAGCGCAGCCTCCAGGCTCTCCGTGGTGTTCAGGCCGCAGATTTTTACGAGGGTGGTCATGCCCGCTGCTTGTAGCGTTTGATGATTCTTTCCAATGCGAGGCCCAGCGCGGGAAGCTCGAGCGTGGCTACCTCATAGACGATATCATCGTCGATGCGCCAGTAAGCATGCAGAAGCCGATTTCTCATCCCTATGATCGAGTTCCACGGGACGGTCGGTTCGGAAGCGAGCACGTCTTTTGGAACCTCGTTGAGCGCTTCGCCAATTCCGATCAGACAGTAATAGACCGTGAACCTGACCTCGGCGATTTGACCGAAGATGTCGCGGTCCAGGCCGAGAACCCGGCCTTCCCCTCCTGCGCAAAAGACTGAGCGTCCTGCAACCGCTCGGTCGTCGACCGCCTCATAAGGGCTGCAGCTCGACGAGCACCTCTTCTCGCTCGCTGCCCTTGAGCTCGCTTTTCAGCACGATTCCCACGGGCCGCTTCAGCCGCGCGGAGAGATCGATTTCGGCGCCGGTGAGGCTGGTCAAAGAGAGGCCGGGAAGCTTTTCCGCGAGCAGATCGACCGCGTCATCGCCGGACACGTGCACGGCGGTTCCGCGCGGCAGCTGGCCGACAAAGCGCAGCGGGAATTTCGCTTCGACCGCGTGCAGCTCGCCGAGCAGTTTTTTCCGATCGATCTGGTGCACGTTCATCGCGCAATCCTCCGCCATCATGTCCGGGCCACCGGCGTTAGCGTTTGGCCTGGCGTTCCGGCACTCATCTCTTCTACATCGGTAGGCTTGCCTTGTCTTGCCAGGGGCGTTTGGGGGTTCGGCGGATTCCGGCAATGCCTAGCGAGCCTCGACAGTTCCGAGGCTTCGCCATAGCTGCATGGCGGCGGCGAAATCCTCGAGCGCGGTGCCGACCGACTTGAACAAAGTGATCTCCTCGGCCGAGGTGCGGCCCGCGATCTTGCCGCGGCAAAGATCGAACAAGTCGCCCTGAATATCGGCCGTGCCGATGATGCCGCGCCGGATCGGGTCGACGAGGTCGCCGGCCTCCTGGAGCGCAACCCGCGTATCCACGAAAATACGCGCGTGGCGCAGCGCGTCGTCGTCGGCTTCGCGCATGTCCGGCCGAAAGCTGCCGACGAGGTCGACGTGCGCTCCGGCTTTGAGCCATTGGCCGCGAACCAGCGGCAGCTTCGACAAGGTCGCGCAGCACACGATATCCGCCTCGCGCACCAGCCGCTCGAGATCGTCGCCGACGCTCGCGTCGAACCCGTCCCACACCAGCGGAAACGCCAGCGCTTCCGCGCGCTGGCGGGTGCGGTTCCACAGGCTGACGCGCCGGATCGGCCGCACGCTGGTGTGGGCCCGCACGAGATGCGGCGCGAGCGCGCCCGCACCGATCATCACGAGATGCGCGGCATCCTCACGGGCGAGATATTTGGCGGCGAGCGCGGAAGCGGCGGCCGTTCGCCACGCCGTGAGCGAGCGGCCGTCGATCACCGCCAGCGGCTCGCCGGTGCGCCCCGACATCAACAGATAGGTGCCGAATACCGAAGGCTTTTGCAGCTCGGCATTTCCCGGAAAAACCGTCACCAGCTTGCAGCCGAGAAATTCCTCGGTCCAGGCCGGCATGATCAGCAGCGTGGCGTCGGCGCGCGCGTGCGCCACGCGGTGATGATGGCGCACCGGCACTTCGATCTCGCCGCGGAACGCCTGCTCGAGCGCCGCGACCAGCGCCGGATAGGTCAGCGCGCGGGCGATGTCGTCGCCGCCGATGGTGCGCATGACCGTGAGCCGGTCAGGCCGCCGGCGGGGGCCGGTAGGTGAGCGGCGTCAGCGCGGTCGCCGCGGTTTGGTCGGCCTCGACGCGGTTTTTCCACGCCTGGGCGTCGGCACGGGCCTCGCGCAGCTCGGTCTCCAGGCGCCGCGCCGCCCGTCGCCACCGGCGCTGGCCGAGCCAGGCCGCGATTCCGCCGACGATCACCCCGAGCATGAGCGTGAGCAGGATGATCAGGAACAGGGGCAGCCGGATCGCCAGCGCCGGCGGGTCGGAGGAGAACGGATCGAGCGACACGCCGGTCCATTGCCGGTTCGCCAGCGCGAACAGGACCAGGAGAACGGCGATCGGCACGAGGATCAGCGCCTTGAGAAACGTACGGATCATGGATCCTGTTTCCTCGTTTCGCGGACGGGCGAGCGCTTGCGCGGGCGTGATGATGATCCCAGGAGTGACGGCAAAGCTTTGCGAAGCGATCCAATTCCTCCGAGTCCGGATCACGCGACGGCGATTCGCAATACCGGCCCCGGAGCACGCACTCTCAGCCGTCGCGGTTGAGGCGCTCGCGCATCTCCTTGCCGGTCTTGAAGAACGGAACGCTCTTGCGGTCGACGGCGACATGCGCCCCGGTGCGCGGATTGCGTCCGGTGCGGGCCGGCCGGTGCTTGACCGAAAAGGCCCCGAACCCGCGCAGCTCGACGCGATCGCCGCGGGAGAGCGCCGCGATGATCTCGCCCAGGATGGCATTGACGATGTTCTCGACGTCGCGCTGATAGAGATGCGGGTTCTGCGACGCGATGCGCTGGACGAGCTCGGACTTGATCATCGAATTGCCGCCCCCTGGCCGGTCGACGTCTCGCTGTCCCGCGACGCCGCAACGGGCCTCCCGACGCCCCCTTCGCTCAATTCGCGCTTGAAGGGTGCCAAAGGGCCAGGAGACCGTCAAGGTTGACGCGCTCGAGCGCTTGCATCGTGCTGGAATCGGCGAGCGCGCGCGCGAGCGAACCCAGCCCGACGGCGTCGAGCGCCTTGGCGGCGGCGAGATGCAGGAAGGAAAGATCGCTGAAACGCGGCCGCAGCTGCCAATCCATGATGCGCAGCTTGGGATCGATGCTCTTTTCCTTGGCCAGCCAATCGACCGCCGATTGCTCGTCGCCGAGCTCGTCGACGAGCTTGAGCTCGATCGCCTGCCGTCCGGTGAAGATCCGCCCGTCCGCCACGCGATCGAGCGAGGCGGCGTCGAGGTGCCGGCGATCCTGCACCAGCCCGCGGAACCAGGCATAGGAATCCCGCACGATGGATTCGATCGCCGCGCGTGCCTCCGGACTGGTCGGCTCGAACCCGTTGGGCGCGGCCTTGAGCGGCGAGGACTTGATCTCCTCGACCTTGACGCCGAGGGTTTTCATCAGGTCGGCGACGTTGGGATATTGGAACAGCACGCCGATCGAGCCGGTGAGCGAAGTATCCTGGGCGACGATATGGTCGGCGGCGATCGCGGCGATGTAGGCGCCGGACGCCGCGAGCCCGTCGACGACCACCACGGTCGGCTTCTGGGCGGCGATGCGGCGCAACGCGCCGTAGAGCTGCTGGGATCCCGCGGTGGTGCCGCCGGGGCTGTCGAGATGCACGATCACGGCGCGGGCGCGGGACTTCGCCAGCTTGTCCAGCGCTTCGACCCGGCCGGAATCGTTGCGAATGAGGCCGCTGATGCTCACCCGAGCGATATAGGCCCCGGAGCGCTCCGCCAGGCTTTCGCCCGGGCTCGAGACGTAGCCGCCGATCGCCACCAGCGCCGCGATCACGAACACAATGGCGCAGATCCGCCAGAACGTCAGCTTGCGCCGCAATCGGCGGCGATCGACGATGGAATCGGCATCGAGCGACATCGTATAGCTCCTGTCAGAGGACGGACGCGGGACGACACATGACGCAAGCTTTCCGTCTTACATCCCGTGTCTTGCGCGTCTGATTATTCCTTGTGCTTTTTCTCGGTCTCGTCCTCGCCCTCAGCCGGCGTCTCGTCGGATGTTTCCGGCTTCTCGGTCGCGCGCTGCTTGAGCGCGGCGCCGAGAATGTCGCCGAGCGAAGCGCCGGAATCCGAGGAGCCGTACTGCGCGATCGCCTGCTTCTCCTCGGCGACTTCGAGCGCCTTGATCGACACCGAAACCTTGCGGCCGCGGCGATCGAACTGGGTGACCCGGGCATCGACCTTCTGGCCGACCGCGAAACGCTCGGGGCGCTGCTCGGAGCGGTCGCGGGCAAGCTCGGAGCGCTTGATGAACGCCGCGAAATCCGTGCCGACGATCTTCACGTCGATGCCCGACTCCTTGACCTCGGTGACCTCGCAGGTGACGACCGCGCCCTTCTTGAGATCGCCGGCCTCCGCGAACGGATCGGCCTCGAGCTGCTTGATGCCGAGCGAGATGCGCTCCTTCTCGACGTCGACGTCGAGCACCTGCGCCTTGACCTGGTCGCCCTTCTTGAATTCCTCGATCACCTGCTCGCCGGGGCGCTTCCAGTCGAGATCGGAGAGATGCACCATGCCGTCGACATCGCCGTCGAGCCCGAGGAACAGGCCGAACTCGGTCTTGTTCTTGACCTCGCCCTCGACGGTGGAGCCGACCGGGTGCTTTTCGACGAAAGCCTCCCACGGATTGCGCATCGTCTGCTTCAAGCCGAGCGAGATGCGGCGCTTGACCGGATCGACCTCGAGGATCTGCACTTCGACCTCCTGCGAGGTCGAGACGATTTTGCCGGGATGCACGTTCTTCTTGGTCCACGACATCTCCGAGACGTGGATCAGGCCCTCGATGCCGGGCTCGAGCTCGACGAAGGCGCCGTAGTCGGTGATGTTGGTGACCCGGCCCTTGTAGCGGGCGCCGACCGGGAATTTCGCCTCGATGCCCTGCCAGGGGTCCTCCAGCAGCTGCTTCATGCCGAGCGAGATACGGTGGGTCTCGTGGTTGATCTTGATGATCTTCACCTTGACCTGCTGCCCGATGTTGAGCACCTCGGTCGGGTGGTTGACGCGCCGCCAGGCGATGTCGGTGACGTGGAGGAGCCCGTCGATGCCGCCGAGGTCGACGAAGGCGCCGTAATCGGTGATGTTCTTCACCACCCCGTCGATCACCTGGCCCTCTTCGAGGTTCTGCACCAGCTCCTGGCGCTGCTCGGCCCGGGTCTCTTCCAGCACGGTGCGCCGCGACACCACGATGTTGCCGCGGCGGCGATCCATTTTGAGGATCTGGAACGGCTGCGGCACGTTCATCAGCGGAGTGACGTCGCGGATCGGCCGGATATCGACTTGGCTGCGCGGCAGGAAGGCGACGGCGCCATCGAGATCGACCGTGAAGCCGCCCTTGACCTGGTTGAAAATGATGCCCTGAACCTTCTCGTTGGCCTGGAACGCCTTCTCGAGCCGGCTCCAGCTCTCCTCCCGGCGCGCCTTGTCGCGGGAGAGCACCGCCTCGCCGAGCGCGTTTTCGACCCGCTCCAGATACACTTCGACGGTATCGCCGATCTTGAGCTCGCTCTGGCGGCCGGGGCCGGCGAATTCCCGAAGCGGAACCCGGCCCTCGGTTTTCAGTCCGACGTCGATGACGGCGAGATCCTTCTCGATGCCGACGACGGTGCCCTTGATGACCGAGCCTTCCTGCAGATTGCCGTGATCGAAGGATTCGTCGAGCAGCTTGGCGAAATCTTCGCGCGAGGGCGCGGCGGCCTTTTCGGCCGTGGCGGCGGTGGTGGCGGTGGCCATGAAATCTCCTGACGGGCGACCGGCGGCTAAAGTTGCGTCCGTTCCGTTCGGGCCAAGGACCCCGCAGATCCTTGGCTGCCGCCGAGCTTTTCGGCGGGCCGGCCCGATCATCCGAACCGTCGGGACGATGCTTCGTTGCCCCCGCGGCCTTGCGGCCGGAAGCGGGTGACGATCTCAAACGCCGAGCGCGCGCCGTTTCCTCGCCCGATCCGGCTTGCCGAATTTCGGCGATGAAACCGCGCGTTTTCGGTTATTCGGTCCGGGCTGCCTCCACGATGGCGATGGCGGCCCGGACGGCTGCGTCTATATCCAAATGCGTGGTGTCGAGCAAGTGCGCATCGGCGGCGGGTTTCAGGGGGGCGACGGCGCGGGTGCGGTCGCGCTCGTCGCGCCGCTCGATGTCGGCGAGAATGACGGCTTCATCCGCCGGCTCGGCGTTGCGCCCGAGCTCTGCCACGCGGCGGCGCGCCCGCTCGGCGGCGCTCGCCGTGAGAAAGATCTTCACCTGCGCGTCGGGCGCGATCACCGTGCCGATATCGCGGCCGTCGAGCACGGCGCCGGGCGGCTTTTGGGCAAAATCCCGCTGCAACTCGGTCAGCGCCGCGCGCACCTCGGGGAACGCCGACACGATCGAGGCGGCTTCGCCGATGGCGTGGGTTTTCAGCGTGCGCTCATCGAGGCGGGCAAGGTCGAGCGCCTGCGCGGCCGCGAGCGCCTTGGCGCGATCCTCGAGCGAATGGCCGGCGTCGAGCAGCGCCTTGGCGACCGCGCGGTAGAGCAGCCCGGTGTCGAGATGGCGCAAACCGAAATGCGCCGCCAGGCGCTTGCCCAGCGTTCCCTTGCCGGATGCGGCCGGCCCGTCGATGGCGATGATCATTTCGGTTGCCGTTCCGGCCAAGCCGAAGAGCGGCGGGGCCGCAATCTTGAACACGGGTCCGGCCGAAGTTTCAAGCGACGGAACTAGCGCCGATCAGTCGAACTCCGCGCCCAGCCGGCGCATCAGTCCGAGAAAATCCGGAAAGCTCGTCGCGATGAAGCCGGTATCGTCGACCGCGACCGGCTTTCGGGCCGCAAGTCCCATGACCAGGAACGCCATCGCGATGCGATGGTCCATGTGGGTTGCGATGCTGCCGCCGCCCGGCACGAAGCCCTTGCCGTGCACAACGAGATCGTCGCCTTCGATCTCGGCCTCGATTCCGTTCGCGATCAGCCCGGCGGCCGTCGCGGCGAGCCGGTCGGACTCTTTCACCCGCAGCTCGGCAAGGGAGCGCATTCGGGTCGTACCCTCGGCGAACGCGGCGGCGACCGCCAGCACCGGATATTCGTCGATCATGCTGGGGGCGCGCTCGGGCGGGACCTCCACGCCCTGGAGCGCGCTTGCCCGCACGCGCAAATCCGCCACCTCCTCGCCGCCCTCGCTGCGGCGCCCGATCACCTCGATCCCGGCGCCCATATCGAGGAGCGTGGCAAGGAGCCCGGTGCGCAGCGGATTCATCATCACGGCTTCGAGCAGAAGCTCGGAGCCCGGCACGAGGAGCGCGGCAACCAGCGGAAACGCCGCGGAGGACGGATCGGCCGGAACCGCAACCGGTTGCGGAACGAGCTCGGGCTGGCCTTTGAGCATGATGCGGCGGCCGTGCTCGCCGATCGGCTCGATGCGCACCTCGGCCCCGAAATGGCGGAGCATTCGCTCGGTGTGATCCCGGGTCGCCGTGGGCTCGACCACCGAGGTCTCGCCGGGCGCCGCAAGCCCCGCGAGCAGCACCGCCGATTTGAGCTGGGCGGAGGCGACCGGCGGCTCGTAGACGATCGGGATCGGATCGAGCGCTCCCCGCAGGGTCAGCGGCAGCCGTCCGCCATCGGCGAGCGAGACCACCTGCGCGCCCATGCGTTCGAGCGGATCGAGCACCCGCCGCATCGGGCGCTTGCGCAAGGAAGCGTCGCCGTCGAAGGTCGCCGTGATCGGCGAGCCGACCACCGCGCCGAGCAGCAGCCGACACCCGGTTCCGGAATTGCCGAGATCGAGCGGCATCTGCGGCGCCGCAAACCCGGCAATCCCGACCCCGTGAACGCGCCAGCGGCCCTCGCCGATGCGTTCCACGTGGGCGCCGAGCGCGCGCACGGCGCCCGCGGTGCGCATCACGTCCTCGGCTTCGAGCAGGCCGTCGATGCGCGTCTCGCCGACCGCAAGTGCGGCGAAAATCAGCGCGCGATGCGAGATCGACTTGTCGCCCGGCACGCGCACGCGGCCCTGGAGCGGCGCGCTGGCGCGCGCGCTGAGCGGGGATAAGGCGTGATCCTCGGGAGCCGGCGGCATGGCGCGCGCTCTAGCATGCGATGCTCCCTTGCGTCATCTGCGCCGCATTCCCATCTGTGCGGGTCCGTTCGTGCGACGGCGCGGCGAACGCGGGATTCGCCGGGATTCCGCCGCCCGCCTCGCCCCTGCGCGGAGCGGCCGAAAGCGCGCAGATGCGCTATTGACAGGGCGCGTCCGAGCCGCCAAGGGAAGCACCGCCCAGCGCTCAAAGCTGAAGGGATTTCGGATCGTGGCAAAACCCGAGCTCGGCACCAAGCGGCTGTGCGCCAATTGCGGCGCAAAGTTCTACGACCTCAGCAAGGACCCGATCGTCTGCCCGAAATGCGCGACCGTGTTCGTGCCGCCGGTTGCGACCCGGGGCCGGCCGGAGCCGGTGGCGCCCGTCGTCGCGCCGGTCGTGGAGGAGGAAGTTGCGGTCCCGGAGACCGCGGAGGCCGAGCTGATCTCGCTCGAGGAGGCCGAGAAGGAGACCGAGGGCACCAAGACGCCGGCCGCGGAGGGCGGCGACGAGGTCGAAGTCGACGACGAGGCGCTGGACGATGCCGCCTTCATCGTGCCCGAGGAGGAGGAGGACGAGGACGTGACCGACATCATCGGCGAGGGCATCGAGAACGACGAGGAAACGTGAGGTTTAGGGGCAGCAGTCAGTGGTCAGTGGTCAGAAGGAAATCGCCTGCGGCTCGCTTCTTGCAATCAGGAAAGAAGGCCAACGGTTTGCTTTCTGATTACTGATATCCGACACTGATCCCCGGCGGGGCCATAGCTCAGTTGGGAGAGCGCTTGAATGGCATTCAAGAGGTCGGGGGTTCGACTCCCCCTGGCTCCACCAAATAACCCTGGGACTGAATGGGGTTTTTTGTAGGCCGCGTTTGGCGACTGTCTTTCAATAGCCACTTCCTAGCCACCAGCCGGACCACCAGGTTGCCAGATTTATGCCGGGTCTCGTTCCTGGCTGCGCAAGAATCCAAGGCGGACCCTGAATTTGCATCGGCTTCTGCGGAAGTGCGAACATAGACCGCCGCTCTGGCCGGATCGGATGCGTCGCTGATGATCTAGCAGACATGGCGGACCGCCTTCAGGCGCCGCAGTGTCGGGCATCGTACACATTTACAAGGTCGGGTACCGGCGGACGCCCTTGTGGTCCAGAACAGCTATGGGCTCGTAATCTCTTGTTTCCGAATCCTGCAATAGCAGCATGTTCAAATTGTCCAGGACCAGCCATTCATCGTTTTCATAAACGGCCGTGACCATATGGTACTCATGGTGACGCTTATCGTGCACGATCACGACTCGCGCGTAATTCATGGGGATTCCCGCTTCTAGAGCTCCCACGTACTTCGCAATTGAATAAGCCTTGCAATCTCCCTTTCCGACTTTCATTGGTTCAAGCGGGCCAGTCCAATTGACCGGGGCAGGCGTGATTGCAAGGTTGATGGACCTGTTGAGATGTCCTACTAGGGCTCTACCCTCGTTCTGCCGAGCCTCCGCAACCATGTTCATCAGCTTGAAAACTTCCGGACAGGACTCGTTACTCAATTCGCCACAAGACTGAATGCGAACCTTGTCACCTAACACCTTGTCTCTGAGATTTTCCCAAATTCCCACGAGAGGCCCCTCATGCAGCTCAATAGTTTGGCCGCCGAACGGATCGCTGGGCCGGTCGTCGTCGTATGCAAATGCCGGACGGGCAAACGTAGCGATCAGTACTAAAGCCAAAACAAGCCCACGGACATGGCGGAGTGAACCTGCCCAGCGCGAGAACGACGCGACGGCCGGCAACTGCGCGGGGCGGTTCGCGCCAGACCAGACGGCCGGACAGAGACGCCGCAAACGCGCTTCGAAGCCGGGGGGCACCGAAGCGAGGCGACGGGCGACGCGCTTCAAATCGCCTTGTCGGGGCAAAGGCCTGATCTCCTCCCGGTTCCGGGCCCACTCGTGCACACAGCACGCAAGCTCCGCGAGATTCCCCTGCAATTGCTGCAGCGCGAATGCGAGAGCACAGATGCGTTGCCGCTCCCCGCCGGGGAGGCCGTCCATCAAACCGTCTGCGGCAACGGATGCGACTTCCGACAAGTACGCGGCAATCGCGCTCGCCATAGATTGGGCCGGCGGCGAGGCGTGCCGCGAGCTCAGCGCGCTTGCGCTTGCGAGGAGATAATCGCGTGCGGTCGTACCGATCTGCGTCAGCGCGGGACCGAGACGCGCCGCCAGGGCATCCGGGAGCTGGTGCAGACGCCGCGCGCCCAATCATGACGAGATCGTGGCGCAGGCGCAGCAGCGTTCGCGCCAGCACGGCCGGGTCGGGTTCAGGCGCAAAATGGACCAAGCGCTCCGGTTTGGCCTCGCGCGCAACCTCCGCGAACGCATGCACGCCTTCGCCGATGTCGTCCTGAATCCGCGCGTTTTCGAGAGGGTCGCGTTTGGTGCGAAATCCCGCCAACACCGCCGGCAGTACGCGCGCCAAGTACTCCAGCACGCGGCCGGCTTCGACCAGCCCCAGCTCATGAGCGCGGGCGGGAAAAACCAGCAATGAAACCGCTATCACAGTGGCGCTGCCGATAGCGACCTCCAGCGAACGATAGAAGGCTAGCTCAATCGGCGTTTCGCCGAGCTGGGCCGAGATCATGAGCACCAGGACGGCCGTGACGGGCGCGGCGCGAAAGCTTGGGCTGACTGCTGCGGCATAGGCCAGCGGGGCGATCGCCAGAGCGAGGAGGCCGGCAAACGCGAGGACGGTTGCATGCGGCACCACCGCCGCGAGCGCACCGGCGTAGAGGGCTCCAGCGATCGTTCCGATGATGTACTCCCCCGCCGCCTTGAGCGATCCGCCGATGCTCATTTGGATGATCATGACGGCCGTAAGCACGGCCCGGAGCCCATGCCACGGAACAGCCAGGAGGTGCGCCAAACCGAACGCCAGCAGGGCATTGACGGTAGCTCGAAGGCAGAAGCGCAAGCGTGGCTTCCTGAGCGGGTTGTAGGTCACGTCGCATCTCCTGCCCTCGCCGCCACGGCACCGCAGTCGCCTTCCTGGCAACTGATTGGGCCGCGAGGGTCCGGTTGTGATCGGAACTTGCCGTTCAAATAGCCAGACTCATCTCTCTGACGCGGAGCGGCTCTCGGGTCGGTTGTCGCAAATAATCGTGCACGACCTTGCCGAGGCCGAGCGTCAGATCGGCGAGGATGTGAACTGCCGAAACGACCTCCAGAACCGGCAGCTCCGCGACGGGCGCCAGCGCATGCGGGGTCAGCGCCAGTGCCGCGGGTCCTGTCCAGGCGCCCTTCAGTACGATGTCCTCGAGATGGTATTCCACGAGTTCGCAGATACGCGGGCGGCCGTCGACGTGCGGAATGATCTTCAGGAGAAAATTCGGCGCGCGGAGCGATGCCTTTACGGCGGAAAGATCCGCTTCCCTGTGCTTGTACCCCATCGTGCCGGTCGCGACTCGAACCGGCCCGTAATCCAGGGTCCCGACGAGCGTATCGGTTTCAGTTCGCAGCGTCGGCTGCGCCAGCTTCTTCGGAAAGCCCCAGAGCTCGCGCCCGCCCGCGATCGGCCCCTCGTCATTGAGAAACATGCAGTGGGTGTAGCTGCCCCGTCTGCCGCGGAAGGAGACGGGGACCACCTGCCCGCTCTCGGTGTAATCGCCGAACCCATTCGAATCCGGCATGCGGATGAACTCGTATTTGACCAGCGCCTCGCGCGCGTCGATTTCGAGCGGCTCCGGTACGATCGCCCGCAGCTTCGCCGCCTCGGTGCGATAGGTGATGATCAGGTATTCGCGGTTGACGAACCGATATGGGCCGGGCGAATAGGCGGGATTCGTCAGCGGCATTGCGAACGCCCGCTCCAACAATTCTTTCTCGCGCATTTTCTGCTCCTGACGTTCGGATTGGACCGATCCGTTGCTTATTCCCGGCCGTCCCGTTCGAGATCGAAGGTGAAGACGCCCTCGTGATTCGTGGGGCGCTCGAGGACTTCGCGATGACGCAAGGTGCGCCGCGCGTCGTGATATCCGGCGCGCCAGTGCTCCTGCATGCTCGAACGCGAAAACTCGTAGTCCTTCGCGTGCCCTTCGTAATCCTTCGCGCGATAGATCAGCTGGACGATGTTGTAGACCTTCCGCTCGGCCTCTTTGCCGAGCAGCCGCGCTTCGGGGCTGTTCTTCAACTCCTGCGGCATGTTTTCCATCAGGTCCGCAAGCGCGTGGCGAAGGCTCTGGACATATTTGAACTGATCGGTGCTGGCGCGCGTGCGGCTCGAATAGCGGATCTCCTTTTCCCGGGTGATGACGTCGAACATGTTGCGTGGGAAATCGCCCTGTGCATTCCAGAGGTCGACTTGGAAGGCGAGGGTATCGCGGCGCGGCTCGGCATCGACCACCCATTGCAACGGCGTATTGGAAACGAGGCCGCCGTCCCAATATTGCTCGCCTTCGATCTCGACTGTCGAAAAACCGGGCGGCAGCGCGCCGCTGGCCATGATGTGCTCCGGCCCGATGGTGTGAGTGGTGTTGTCGAAATAGACGAAGTTGCCGGTTCTGACGTTGACCGCGCCCGCGCTGAGGCGCGTCACCCCGGCGTTGAGTCGATCGAAATCCACCAGACGCTCCAGTGTTTGCTTGAGGGCATTGGTGTCGTAAAAGCTGGTTGCTTCGCGCGTCCCACCCGGCTGCATCCAGGGGGTCACCGGACGCGCCGAGAAGAATCCCGTTGCACCACACGCGAGAGCGAAATTGGCGCTCATCTGGTTGAGGAAATTGCGGCTGTCGTCGCCGAGCGCCGGCCAACTCCATGGCGCGTTCGAAGTCGTTTGCGTCCAAAACTCGCGCAGCCGGTCTACGCGAGCACCGGGCGGGTTGCCGGCGATGATGGCCGCGTTAATCGCTCCGATCGATATGCCGGCGATCCAGTCAGGATGGATGTTTGCCTCCGCCAAGGCCTCGTACACGCCGCCCTGGTAGGCCCCCAGTGCACCGCCGCCTTGCAAAACCAAGGCGACGCATTCGAACGGCAGGCGTCGTTCCGCCGTCGTAAGGTGCGGTCGAACTTGAAAATTCATGGCGCGCCCTCTTCCTCGTCCTCGTTAACTAAACTATACGGTATAGTACATATCGCGGACGACCGGTTCTGTCAAAGTCGAAGCCTTCACATTTTCGTGTTGGTGCGGTTGGTGCGATCCCCGCAAGAAGCGCGCGGAGGGCCGACTCCTATAAGCACACTATACAGTGTACCGGCCGGGTGGAGAGGAGAAATTGCTCAAAGCCGGTTCAGCGATTTCCGGAAACTCGGTGGGAGTTCATCCTGGGGGACCCGACGCCGCGTCAGCAGATCCTGGAAAGCTGCGGCTGCGATTCCAAGACGTGCCGATTGGCAGGAAATCTCGATGCGCCGCAGGTTCCCGTCGTCACTACGCCCAATCCCTTTCACAGGCCGCCAGGAAAAAATTGACGCGTTCGCGAACGAAGGACGGCAACTCCTTTTTCAGGGCTTTCGACTCATGCCCCAGTAGCGATCGTATGAGCATCGGGAGCAGAATCAGATCCATGAAGATCTGAGCCGTGGCGGCACTTCTTTTGGTACTGAAGGGCCGCTTGGGGGCATCGGGAAGCTTATGGGCAGCATCGCTCAAGACCTGAGAGACGGCATTTAGAGCCCGATCGCGCGTGGCGTCATGGAGATGACGGCTCAACTCGGGGAGTCTGTCCGCTTCGGCGATCACTGCACGGGTTACACCGACCAAATCCTTGATGGTCTTTTCGGCGATCTCGGTGCCGAGAGCTATGAGCTTGTGCTGCAGCGTACGTCCCTTGGCTTCGTAGCCGTCGAATTCGGCCAATCCGTTCGTGAGGCGAGCCACGACCGCGCCGAAGAGCGCCTCCTTCCCTGCAAAGTGCGCGTAAATCGTCGGTTTGCTTGCTGGGGCGAGCTCCGCGATTTCATCGATACTCGCGCTCTGGAAGCCGTTTTTCAGAAAGAGCCGCTCGGCCGCATCCAGGATTCGCGCTTTTACGTCGCCGGCCAGGTCTTTGGGCGGCCTGCCGAGGCGCCCGCGGGGTCGTTTCAATGCTCTGCTCTTGGCCATGATGGTTTCGACCTCCGCAGTCACGATCATGTGAACACACCATTCTCATGCCCATACGGACTTGACACGTCCCCGAGTAAAGCGCAAGAGAAATAAACTATACTGTATAGTGTAGAAAGACCGCTCAGGGAACTTCCATGGACAGCCACTCTGCCCGTTGCGCTGCTGCCGGCCGAAAGCCCGCCACGCCTTATCTGCGGCACCTCTGTGCCGGGATTGCTGTCGCGCTCATGGCCGCGCCACTGAGCGCCTGTAATGACACTCCCGCGGACAAGCCTCCGGCGTTCGTGCTCACCGCAATCGTGCAGCCGCGGGATCGACAAACCTCTATCACGCTGACCGGCGAGGTACAGGCCCGCTTCCGCGCCGATCTCTCGTTTCGGGTCAGTGGCCGCGTGCTCGAACGCTTGGTCGATGTCGGCGCCCACGTCGAAGCCGGCGACGTCTTGGCTCGCCTCGATCCAGCCGAACAGCAGGCCGATCTCGATGCTGCGAGCGCGGCGGTCACCGCTGCCGAGTCCCAGCTTCGCGTCGCCAAAGCCACCTTCGAGCGGCAGAAGGCTCTCATTTCCAACGGCTTCACGACGCGCGTGGCATTCGATCGCGCGCAGGAAGCATTGCAGACCGCAGAAGGTTCGCTCGAAGCGGCGAAGGCTCAGCTCGGCACCGCGAAAGATGCCGTTGGCTACACCGAGCTGCGCGCGGGTGCACCGGGTGTGATCACGGCGCGAAATCTCGAAGCCGGTCAGGTGGTGCAGGCGGCTCAACCGGTATTCAGTCTGGCTCAGGACGGCGAGCGAGACGCTGTATTCGATGTTTACGAGTCGATTTTCTTCGGCGATTTCGACGGCGGCCCGGTATCGCTGACGCTCGTTGCGGACCCGAATGTGACAGCGATCGGCCGCGTCAGAGAGGTTTCCCCTGCCGTCAACCCAAAGAGCGCGACGGTCCGCGTCAAGGTGGCGATCCAAAATCCCCCTGCAGCAATGATGCTTGGAAGCGCCGTTGCGGGGACTGCCAGATGGAAGCCCGTCGCGAAGATCACGGTGCCATGGACCGCGTTGATGGCCGCAGGATCGAAGCCTGCGGTGTGGGTCGTCGAGTCCGGGACCAACACGGCGTCACTGAAGCCGGTCACGATCGCCGGTTACGAAACGGGGGCGGTCACGATCGAAAGCGGGCTCGAACCCGGCGAACTCATCGTCGTGGATGGCGGCAAGCTGCTGAGTTCCGGCCAGCCCGTCGCCTACGAGGAGGATCCGTCATGAAGAGCCGTATCAGCATCATCGCTCCGCTGTTGGCTTCGGTGTTCCTGACGGCCGGATGCAAGCAAGAGACGCCGGCGGCCGAGCCCATTCGGCCGGTGCTCTCGACAGTCCTCGAACCCACGCCATCAGCCAATGCTGTCGTCGTCGGCACTGTCGAACCTCGGTTCAAGACCGACCTCGGGTTCCGCGTCCTCGGACGCCTGGTCGCACGTCCCGTGAATGTCGGAGATTCGGTTGCCGAAGCCCAGATGGTCGGCGCGATCGATCCGTTGGTGCTCGAACTCGCAGTGCAAGCCGCGCGAGCGGAGCTCTCGAAAGCGCAGGCTCAACTTGCGAACGCGAGCGCAGCCGAGCAGCGAAAGCGAACGCTGATCGTCAGCGACGCCACGACCAAGCAGACGCTGGACGACGCGGAGCAGGTCCGGGCCGGTGCCGAAGCATTGGTCGCTCGCGCCCAGGCGAACCTGACGAAGGCGCTCGAGCAACTTGGCTATGCGCAGCTCAAGGCCGATTTCGCCGGTGTTGTCACTGCGGTGAGTGCCGATGTCGGACAAGTGGTCTCGCCGGGCCAGAGTGTGGTCACCATCGCGCGGCCCGACGTCAGAGAGGCGGTGGTCGATATCGGAACAGATTTCCCGGTGCCGTTGCGGGTCGGTTTGCCGTTCAGCGTCGGCTTGCAGCTCCTTCCCAGTGTTCACGTTGAGGGCCGAATTCGCGAGATCGCGCCGCAGGCCGATGCCGTCACTCGTACGTACCGCGTCCGCATTGCGTTGAGCGATCCGCCTGCCACTTTCCGACTTGGATCGACCGTCACGGCGAGGCTCAGCAATGACCAAAGCTCGATCCTGCGGGTGCCTGCGTCGGCCATCCTCTCCAAAGATGGCGAGAGCTTCGTTTGGGTGGTCGATCTCCCCGCCACCACGGTTTCGCTCCACAAGGTCGATGTCGCTGCGGACGAGGCAGGCATCCGGGTGACCGGCGGCCTCGCCCCAGGCGCGCGCATCGTGACGGCCGGCATTCACAGCCTGAAGCAAGGACAGCGAGTCCGCATCGAACAGGAGTCCACGCCATGAAGTCCTTCAATCTTTCCGACTGGGCGCTCGGACATCGTTCGCTCGTCTGGTATTTCATGCTCGCCTTCCTGGCGGCGGGACTATTCTCATATCTGCAGCTGGGGCGGCAGGAAGATCCGGACTTCACCATCAAGACCATGGTGATTCAGGCACAATGGCCGGGCGCGTCGCCCG
>WNFX01004298.1_pt1 | contig 28407 bp, 27 predicted proteins | sample 5400111 | NCBI WGS metagenome assembly WNFX01 (sample SAMN13153363, study PRJNA577476) | soil metagenome | isolation source: 40 cm soil or saprolite under grassland replicate 1 | place: USA:California | collected 2016-06-15
GTAACGGCTATGGCAGAGGAAGGCCTTTCGTCCATGAGCGCATTGTTGCAGGCATTCGCTTTGCAGCCAGTTCTCTTGTTGCGGGAGCGACAATGGGTTGCCGAAGCGACAGTCCTGGCTCATTCGAGCTGGGCGGGAACAAGTGCCTGGGCAGATTTCCTGGGCGAGCCGACCGGACGTACGCTCAACTTTCACCTTGGTACGCCGCTCCTCGTGTCCTCTCCGGCAGAAGCAAGTAGAGGCCACACCTCCCATTTCCCACATCCGCGCCTGATCTTTGCGGAACTGGCGAGGCGCTGGCAGGATCTCGGTGGTCCGACGTTACCAACCGATTCGCTGTCCCTATGCGAAAACGGTGGCTGCGTCGTCGCCGATTATCGCCTCCACAGCAGCACAATTGCTCTCCCAGAAGGAGATCGGCAAGGTTTCCTCGGCTGGATCACCTATCAGTGCCGTAGCGAATCGACGGACTTTGTTGCTGCTCTCGCAGCTCTGGCGCGTTTCGCCTTCTTCGCAGGTGTTGGTCACTTCACTGCGTGCGGGATGGGCGCAACGCGGGTAACGATTGGATCATAAGGGGGAGGGACGATGGACTGGTGCCTTATCAAGACCGGCGCGGATATGTTCGATATGTTGCACGCCTACGGCCTGGGTATTCTGCTCGCGTGTGCGAGCGGACTATCCGTCGAACTGAAAGACAGAGCAACCGCTTTTGCCCTTACCTGCTCTCAGAAGAGTGTACCTCAAGCTTCGGTTGATCTCCTTGACGACGTATTGGCGCTCCCGACAACAGAGGAAGTACTGGCGCACCAGGCCGATCGCCAGCGAGAAGCAAGCCTGAGGGTCGGAAACCTCGATGGGCTGCTCGCCACGCTCTTCACCTCGCCGGGAGTCCGCGCTTCCTCAGTGAGAGAAGTGCTGCGAAAGAGCCGCCGTGATGGCATGGCCGCCGAGCAAGCCATCAAGAAGGTGCGCACTGCGCGCGACAAGTGGAAAGGGCGGGTCAACCGCCAGGCGCCGGGAGCAGGGAGCTGGCTTGAGCGGCTCTTGAGCGAGTACGATCCCTTATACCCGGCGATTCCCGTTCCCAAAGTCGTATCCAGTGGGAAGGACCTCTCGCTGCTCATGACTATCGACCCCTCGTTCAGCTACTCCACGCGCAGGCCTGCTAGCGATGGGCTCGTGGCGCATAAAACCAACGTGGCCATACGGGGAGCCGACTACGCGGTGCTGCTCGCCTACATTGGAGCGGCGCGCTTCCTGCGGACCATGCCAGTGAAAGGCGACCTGGTCGCGTTCTTTGTCCCGATGGCGGCCTCGATCACCCTCTCCGCTGAGACCAGCCTTCCTCTGCTGGCCCCTGCCGACTACACGCCTGAGCAAGCGCTCATCCTGAGGTGGCTGGAGTACACGCTGCAGGCGGAGGGGCAAGCGCAGTGGAGAGGTCTCGCCTTCCAGGTGGTCCAGACGCAGGGTGCCCAGCAGTCGATTCCGCGCGAAAAAGGATATCTCGACCTGTCCTGGTGCGCGCACATGCAGCCGTCTACGCGGGCATCGCTCTTCGCAGCCTGGAGGAGGCTTTTGAGCAGCGAGCAGGAACGTCATCCCTATGATATCGATCACCTGCTTGATAGTCTGCGAACCCACAGTGCCAGGGCGTGGGCAGACCACCTGTACGACGTCGCGCAGTGCGTACATTTTGTGAGAAGTACGGAGATACGGCCGTACCGATTTGAAGCAGTGAAAGAGGTGACAGCTCTCATGAACTCATCTACCCCCTCGAAACTCGCGGAGATTCTTGAACGCAGGGTTGGGACCCTGCGCTTCGGACACGCCCTGCGCCTCCTCGGTCAGATAAACGCCGCCGCCCTACGCGACCTGGCGGAGGAATTGGAAGCAGTGCAAACGCTCGACCGCTTGCTCCTTGTTCTGGCACAGGCGGCGCAGGACTGCCAGGTGGCCGCCGCGAAATCTCCGTTCACCGTGGTCCCGACGGAGGAGGACCTCAAGTACTTGCTGGAGGATGTTGAACAGGTTGGCGCGCAGACCATCGCACGATTCTTGATCATCCTCTCGGCCTTGCGCTATCCGCGCCTTGACGAAACCGAGCTGGATGCCCAGCGATTGGCCAGAGTCAATCGCCTTCTGCTCGCCACGCTGGCGACAGCGCTTCCGCAGGTGGCGCAGGAAAACGATACCCTGGCATACGTTGACCCCGGAGTAGTTGATGCGCCCGGGGAGCAAGTTGAATCGATACCAGAGCAAGATGGAGTACGGCCATGACAGAGAAGCAGTTGCAATCAATCTATGAACTATCCGTCTGCGCGCGCATGGCCTGGCAAGCGCACAGCGCGAGCAATGCGGGGAACAACGGGTCCAACCGGCTCTTGCCCAGGCGCCAACTCCTGGCCGACGGGCACGAAACGGATGCGTGCAGCGGCAATATCGCCAAGCATTACCACGCGGTGCTGCTCACCGAATACCTCGAAGCGGCGGGCAGTCCAGTGTGCCCGGCTTGCTCAGCCCGCGATGGGCGCAGAGCCGCAGCGCTCATTGACCAGGCGGATCACCGCGACCTCACGCTAGAACGGATCGTGCGGGAGTGCGGCGTGTGCGACGCCCACGGATTTTTGGTGACGGCGAAAAATGCGGCGATTGACGGAAGCGCGGAGGCCCGCCAGCGGCTCACCAAGCACTCCCTCATCGAGTTCTCCTTCGCGTTGGCCCTGCCCGATCGTCATACCGAAACCGCGCAGCTGTTCACGCGCTCGGGCGAATCGAAAGAAGAGGGGCAGATGCTCATGAAGATGACAGCCCGCTCAGGTGAATACGCGCTCTGCGTCCGCTATAAATGCGCGGGGGTTGGCCTGGACACGGAGAAGTGGAGGGTCGCACTGGCAGATGAGCGGGAACGCAGGACGCGCCATCGTGCGATACTGGCCGCGCTGCGCGACTCGCTGCTCAGTCCCCAGGGCGCGTTGACAGCGACCATGTTGCCACACCTGACTGGATTGCGGGGCGCTATCGCAGTACGTACCCTAACGGGGCGCGCTCCCCTCTACTCGGCGCTTCAAGAGGACTTCGTGGAGCGCCTATCCACCCTGGCGGACGAAGCATGCACGATATATCCATTTGAGACCATCGACTCATTTCACGACCACATGCATGCGCTGATCGAATCGTCGCGGCCGTGCATGCCTGCAGCGTTCCGCACAGCAGAGACCGTGGAGTAGCGGAAGGTGAACTTGTGGGGAAAGGAGAGAACCGAATCATGAGTCTAGCGCAGCTCATCTGGCTTGGGGCGGAGTATCACCTACCGTCGTTGTACTCGTGCCGCGTCCCGATGAGCAGTATGAATAGCGCCCTGGCAGTGCCAGGGCCGGGACCAGCAACGGTAAGACTAGCCCTCATCCGTACGGGCATCGAGGTGTTTGGTCTCGAGTATGTTCGGGACGAGCTGTTTCCACAGATTCGTGCTATGGGGATCCGGATCCGCCCGCCGGAGTGGGTGGCGCTCACGCCGCAGGTACTCCACGCGTATAAGGTCGATGAGCAGGCAGGGGGAACGCAGATAAGTACAGCTCCTATTTCTCGCGAGTTCGCACATGCTTCCGGTCCACTGACCGTGTATATTGAGGTACCTGTAAAGGATGTACATCACTGGACCAAGATGCTGGGAGCCATTGGATACTGGGGTCAGGCTAGTTCCTTCATCTACTGCACTAGAGTGTTTCAGGGTATGCCTAATCCGAAGGAGAGCATTACGCCACTACGGAATTGGAATAGTCGTGAACCACTGGAACCATTCTTTTCGAGCATCCTGTCGGAGTTTCGAGCGGATACGCTCTCGTGGGACGATGTAATGCCCGTGTTAAGCGCCCGGAAAGCGGAAATGTTGAAATTGGACATTTACGTATGGCCAATGGTGACAGTTGAGCAGCATGGTGAAGGCAAACTCCTCAAGCGTAAAGCGTTCGCATAAGCAGATAACAGCATGAAAAGTGCAAGAGGCTAGGCTTTCGCAGAAAGAAGCACAGCCTCTCGCAAATGAGCGTTGAGAAGAGGGCATGACGCAGTTGAATGATAAGGCGAAGGAATAGGCGTTATCGCGTCTGAGCGTTTGAAGCCCAAAGGGGAATGGCTACCCACCTGATTCCTATGTGGAAGGAATAGGCGTTATCGCGTCTGAGCGTTTGAAGCAGCCGATGGACAAATGTAAAGCCGGGCAGGGGGTCTGGAAGGAATAGGCGTTATCGCGTCTGAGCGTTTGAAGCACGCGGATCATTTCCCCAACCGCACGCTCTGGGTCGGAAGGAATAGGCGTTATCGCGTCTGAGCGTTTGAAGCACCACACAAATTCCGAGTGACTTGTAGAGGTACGGCGTAGAAGGAATAGGCGTTATCGCGTCTGAGCGTTTGAAGTAGTCGAAATCTAGCACCATCCGCTTCTAAGCCCCATGGGAGTTGACAACTGCCATCATCGCGTCTGAGCGTTTGAAGCCTTGACGACTTCTTCCATTACCTGGCCCGTGTCGTGGAAAGAAAAGGCGTTATCGCGTTTGAGCGTTTGATGCCAGCGGATCGCGAACTTCGTACGACAGTATCCATTTGGCGAGCCTAAAGCACATTCAAGCTCGTTGATTACCGCCTCGACAAAGTTGTGTGGTGGTATTTTGCAGCAAACAGAATCAGCCCTTCGCTCACATATGCTCTGTTGTAAAGGACGAAGCTTCATTGCAAATACACCACTGCTATGATGCAAATATCACTTTGCTTTCTTGCAAAGACTCTTTCGCTACATTGCAAATTCAGGATTCACATTTCCCTAAAAACCACCATTATCCTTGACAATCAGTGCTGCAATATATATACTTTCTTCCGTAAGGAAAATAATAGCGCAAGGGGAAAATTAATTTTGGCAGTTCCCTTTGCAAGCAAAAACCGTATTTTAGTTCTCAATGGAGGTACTTACATGACAACGCAACAAGAACCGCAAGCCGGAACCGGCGGTGTCTGGCAGTTTGACCCTTTCCACACGCAAGTCGAGTTCGCCGCTAAGCACCTGGGCATGATGACGGTGCGTGGTCACTTTGCCGAGATCAGCGCGACCGGCCATATCGACCCCAACAAACCCGAAGCGTCATCGGTTGACGTAACCATCCAGACAGCAAGTATCCGCACCCACAACACCCAGCGGGACAATGACCTTCGCTCGTCGAATTTTCTGGAAGTTGACAAGTATCCGACGATGACCTTCAAAAGCACCAAAATTGAACCGGCCGGACAGGATCGCTACACAGTAACTGGCGATCTGACCATTAAGGGCAATACCCGGCCGGTGACGCTGAATGTAGTAAAGTACGGGGAATTCAATGACCCCATGATGGGCCACCGGATCGGCTACAGCGCCGAGACCCAGATCAACAGGAAGGACTTCGGCCTGACGTTCAACATGATGCTCGATGGCAAGTGGATCGTCAGCGACGAGGTCCAAATCATGATCGAGGGCGAGTTCGTCGAGCAAAAGCAAGAGCAAACTGCCGGTGCCTCGAGTGCCTAAGCACATTCAAAAGGAACACGATTCATGACAACCTCGCTGAGCTTGGGCTTGCTCATTCTCCGCCTTGTGGCTGGACTCACCCTGGCCGCACATGGAGCGCAAAAGTTTGGCTGGTTCGGAGGCGCGAGTTTTCCCAAAACGGTGCAGGGGATGCAAAAACAGGGGTTCAAGCCGGCATGGCTCTGGACCATCCTGGTGATCCTGGGGGAGGTTGGCGGCGGCCTCTCCCTGGTGCTTGGGTTCTTGACGCCCTTAGGAGCAGCCGGGGTCGTGGGCGCGATGTTCATGGCGATTGTCAAAGTCCATTGGAAACACGGCTTCTGGAACAGGAATCACGGCCTGGAGTTTCCGCTGTCGCTGCTCGCCCCAGGCGTGGCCATTGGACTCATGGGACCCGGAAGCTACTCCCTGGATGCCCTCTTTGGCATGGCCCTCCCGCAGACGCTGCTGTTCTGTATACTGGCCACTGCCGCCTTGCTCGTCGATGTTATCGGACTTCTTATCAGTCGTCCAACGGTCGCGCCTTCGGGGGGCATGTCCAGCAATTCCTAACGAGGTATGCGGCCAGCGAACAAGAGCAATGCTGGGCTTGCCGAGGTTGACCTCCTCAGGCCAACACAAAGTTGTGCTGCAAAACAGCTTTACTCAAAGGATAAGCGGCTCCATCATGCCGCTCACGAAATCGATCTCGTCCTGGTTCACCGTATGTCCCATCCTCGGGTACAGTCGCATCGTCACGTCAGCACCCAGCCGTTGTAATACCTCGGCTGAGTACTGCACACGCTCTTTCGGTATGTGGAAGTCCTGGTCGCTACATCCCAGAAAAATGGGCGTACCTGCAAACGAGCCGGTATAATCTCGTGGAGTGCCCTCGGGACCAATAAGTCCTCCACTCAAGACGGCAATCCCGCCATACCTTTGTGCGTGACGGGCCGCAAATTCAAGTGCGAGGCATGCACCTTGTGAGAAGCCGAGCAGCAACGTGCGCTCGAGAGGTATACTTCCCTCTTTCACCTGATTGAGTACGCCGGCAAGCAAGGTTAACGCTGATGAAAGCCACGGCTCATTACTTGGTATAGGGGAGAGAAAGCTATTCGGGTACCAGGTATTATGTGCAGCTTGGGGCGCGAGGTACGCGAAACCCGGCCGGTTCAGCTCACTGGCTGGCCCTGGTGCAACCCCTGCCCGGGGTTCATTGAAACGTACTGATTCATTTTCCCGCCTCCACTGGATACTATCTTTCTTAAGATACCTCAAATGAATAAGCGACGAGCTGGCAGATACGTTTGCTCATAGATCGTGTTGTAGATCTCGACTGCCTGTGCATCAGGCTCATAGATCTGAACTGTGTGCCTGACCGAAGAGGCTGCTTCCTCGCCGGAGTGAAATATATTCGCACCCATGCCCGCGAGTAATGCTGCACCTGTTGCTGCTGCCTCAGTAATTTGAGGTACTTTGATCGGGCAACCCGTTATTTCTGCCTTGATCTGTAACAATAGTCTAGCTTGAGTAGTGCCGCCAATCACTGTGATTTCAGGGTGAGGTGGTGCGATGCCCAGGTTACAGAGCATCTCTGTATTATCACGCAGCCAGAAAGCGAGACCTTCCATCAACGCACGTACCAGTTCTGGACGGTCGTGAGTAGGTGTCAGGCCAAGAATAGCTCCGCGCGTTGAGCTTTTTCCATATGGTGTGCCTGAACCAAGAAAGGAGGGCAAAATGGTAGCGCCACGTGCGCCAGGAGGTATCTCTGCAGCTTCGCGTAGCGCCTGGGCATAGTTCTCTGGGGAGACAGTTCCTTGTTTTCCATGACTATAGAGCAATGAAACAATCCATTCAAGCGCGCCTCCGGCGAAGTTCAGCGTACCCAGGGTGACGTAGGTAGCTTGTACAACATATACATAACTATTGAAGCCAGCTGCCAATAGTTCCGGACTGGGACGGAATGTATCGCTCACTGCCATGATAACGCTAGCTGTTCCTATTGACTCCAGTAGATGGCCTGGTTGTGTCACTCCTGCGGCTAACGCGCCACAGAGATGATCATGCCCGCCTGTACTCACAATTGCCTGTTGTGGTAAGCCGGTCTGCTCAGCAACTTCTTTGCTCACCCTTCCAATGGCAGTTCCACCAGGAAAGGCAGGCGGGAACCACGCTGCAGGCAGCTCTGCTTGCTCGAGGAGTGGTTCTGACCAAGTGAGCGTGTGTTGGTCAAAGAGCATGGTGCGTGATGCAATGCTATAATCAGTAGCAAAGCTCCCACTGAGCTTCCACAACACAAAATCTTCAATGCTTAACCAGTGATGGATACGTTCAAATACCTGTGGAACGTGATTACGCAGCCAGAGCAGCTTATTCACGCCATACGTTGGGCGTGGAATATGTCCCGTAATGGTAAAGATGCGCTCTCGACCTGCGATGTTCTCCCACCACTGTCCCTCCTCGACTGTACGCTGGTCATACCAGGCAATGGCAGGGTGCAATACGTTTCCATCAGCATCCACGGGGAATGCTGACTCCCCCATGCTAGCAACAGAGATGGCACGGATGCGTTCAGGTCGATCACAGTGCTGAATAGCAGCTTGAATGCTCTGTAGGACTGTTCCCCATAAATCTTCTGCGTCAAATTCGCTCCATTCCGCCACTGGATGCCGCGCTATGGTGCGGCAGCTACCAACAGCACAGATCTGCCCGGTTTCTACATCGAAAATGACAGTCTTGGTATTCGTTGTGCCAACATCGATGCCAACAAGGTACATAAAGACACTCCTTCGTATACTCAAACTCATCATGTGAAGATGAAAGCTGTCTCTCCACAAACATTTTCTTTGATGCCACGTATAGCGGTTTGCTGATGTACCTTACCTGCTTTCATGCAAAATATCTAGTGCGTCATCCGCACTCACATCATGGTGTACGAGAGCCACCAGTGCTTGTGTCATACCTGTGGGGGATGTGGCTTGCCAGACGTTACGACCAATGACGACACCGGCAGCCCCCGCATCTAAAGCTTCACGAATGGATGCCAGGAATTCTTGGTCACTATGCGTTTTCGGACCACCTAATACTAGTATTGGTACATAGCATGAGCGGATGACCTTCCTAAAGCTTTCGCTTTCACCTGTATAGAAGGTCTTTACAATATCGGCCCCGTTTTCGGCGGCCATGCGGCATGTATCTGCTACTGGATCTACTGCACGGGCAGCAGGATGCTCCTCGAAACCATATGGCAGAGCCTCAGCCATGACGGGGATGTTCCAGCGATGAGCTTCTGCGGCCAGGCGAGGGAAATAAATCGTTGAACTATGACCATTCACAATGCCTGGCATATACATAGCAGCGGCAGCATCTGCCCCTGTTGTGAGAATGCTATCAACACCTAAAATGAGTTCTCGCGGACGTTCCAAAAGAGGCGAAGTGGCACCATCACAGCGTATCATTAAGCCGATATCTTTGAGCTGCTTGCTAAAATGCCGGGCAATGCCAATGCTGGTCAGGATCGCGTCAGCGCCACCCGCTATCACTTGCTCCAGTACCTTCTCTGGGTTTTCAAACCCCGCGACAGCACCATCAGTAATTCCATGATCCATTGCAATGACCACGGATCGTCCATTCGCACCAAAGAGTCGATGAAAGCGTCTCCCTAAGAGTTCACTCATAAACTATCCTTCTTCTTTCTATCTACAAAGAACATGAGAAGTCCTTAATAATTCCTGACGTACACCTGGTGGAAATACTGCCAAAGCGTATCATGAGCGGGCAAATTGTAGCTGAGATGCGCAATCGCCCCCACTGAGAAGGCAGTAGCTAACCGTCCGCAATCAGCCAGGCTCAACCCCTGTATTCGCGCTGTAACGAGACCAGCGACCATGGCATCCCCTGCCCCAAAGGTCTTCTTCACTCTTATAGCAGGGGGAGCCGCGATAAGAGTTGTTGCTTGCTCAACCAGCATTGCGCCCTGTCTTCCCATTGAGACAACAACTAAAGCAATATCTTCATTCAGGAATTGATAGGCAGCTTGCTGAATTCCGGCTTCGCTCGTCAAAGAATGTCCAACGAGATGTTCTAGCTCCTCAATATTTGGCTTCACGATAGTTGGGCCTGCCTGGATACCTTCACGAAGAGCTTCCCCGCTGGTATCCAGGATGATATGCTTTTTTTGTCGCTTGAGTTGGGTGATGATCGTAGCATAGATTGTGGTAGGCACTTGTGGCGGCAAAGAGCCAGATAATACGAACCAATCGCAAGAGTTCGCCAGTTGCTCGATTGTTTCGAAGAGTGTATCCATCGCTTCATGAGGAGGAGTTTGACCCGGCATGTTGATATCGGTTGTCTGCTGGTTAACCTCATCAACGACCTTTACATTGATGCGGGTGTTTCCAGGAATGCGGACGAAACAATCATTAATGCCTTTGGACGCAAAGAACTGCTCGAAGATATCGACATTCGCCCGGCCAAGATACCCTGTCACAGCGATGTCATGGCCGAAGTCAGCCAGGAATGAAGCAACATTGACCCCTTTGCCACTAGCATCAAACCTGATCTCCTGGGCTCGATTGACGCTATTTGGCCGGAAGTTATCAACTCTCACTGTTTGGTCGATTGCCGGGTTAAGCGTAACTGTTGCTATCTTCATCAACTTTACACCTGATACTATTCCTCTCAACTTTGGTCGGAGTGCTTCCACCACGGCTGTGCTCCGTTGCGTAACACTAAGTTGAGTGCCTCAATATTCTGCCTTCCCTCATGTTCTAGCCAGGTACGCAGTGCCTGTGCGCCACCATTCACGTACGCAGGGATGCCGTCCTGCCAGGTAGCCCGTCCACAGAGAACTCCAGCGTACGAAGCTCCCGCTTCATTCGCCAGGGCGAGTGCAGCAAGAAAAATCGTGATGCTCTCCCCTGCACTCAGATAGATAAAAGGTATTCGTGCTTCCGCTGCAACAACGCGGAAGTATTGTTTGGCTTCTTCACGTGTGTAGGCAAAAGGCCCACTGTGATCAGAATCCGTCAGAAAATGCATGTTAATGGGAATTTCCAGCTTGAGTACATCAACACCATAACGTGTCTGGGAAAACTCCCGTGTCAGTTGCATAACCTTCTCAGGTTTCGCCTTGGCAAAAGCCAGGCTCTTCACGTCTCCTATGCTATCGCTGTAGCTGACTACTTCCAAAAAGAAGGGAATATCATAGGCTTTGCACTCCGCTCCAACACGTTCCACAAAGGCATGTTTGACCACATTGATAGACTCGTCATCGTCAGGATCGTAGTATATGAGCAACTTGACAGCATCTGCCCCTGCCTCGACAAGGCGCGCCACAGACCATGTTGGAAGCAGTGAAGGTTGCCGACCCTTCGCCGTTGTTTCGTACCCGGTCGCTTCATATGCGAGAAGTAGGCCAGCACCTTCAGAGCGGTGTTTGGCTGCCTCCAATCCATACTCAGGATCAAGTAATATTGCACTTGCGTAGGGGGTGAGGACTTCGGCCACTAGCGTCTTGAACTCCACAATTTCTGAGGCAGTCACTTCTCGATTGGCGAGGGCCGCCAGGGCTTTTTTTAATGATCCACGTTGGTCAATTGCCAGAGCCGCAATGACCCCGTGTTCGTCAGATAAGGCCATAAGACGCTGATATTTCCCGGGTGGTACCTGTTTTGGAGTACGCGGGTTGTGCTGAGTCACCTGTATTCTCGCTTTCTTTGTAACTATTCAGCAGGGGGTTCCAAGGGCCCTTGCAGGCCCCTTGGCGGGGTGCGCGGGTCTCCGACCCCAGGTGTCCCCGCCTTCCTCCCCCAGCCTGCCGCCGCAGGCGGTGCTAGAGCAAAGAAACCTGCATAGTTACCTTTCTTTTCCTTAATATCCGTCTATTTATGCAATTGTTATCAAAAGCTAGGGGTTCCATCCATAAGAATGAAATGCCTTCTGGAGGTCGATCACAAGGGCCTCTCTCACTCCTCTGATTGCTCCCTACACTATCTGACATCCTTTTCGCTCTCGTCGTGTGTCGTAATGTGCAAATCTGGCGCATCATGCAGCTGTTTGATCACCTGGGTGTATTCGGCACCAACCATCAAACTCACCACTTCATTCTCATTGGTTTCGCTGACCTTTCGTTCACCGGCTTTGCTTCCACGTCGCATGACGATCACCCGGTCCGCCACAGCAAAGACATCCTGCATGTTATGACTGATCAGTATGACGGGAACGTCCTGATCGCGTAAAGTGCGTATCAGTTCCAGCACTTTGAGTTGCTCTGGTACACCTAGTGCAGCAGTTGGTTCGTCCATGATCATTAAACGGGCTTTCCAGTACACGGCACGGGCAATGGAGACGGCCTGGCGCTGACCACCAGAGAGTTGGCGGATAGGATTGCGCAATTCAGGAATGCGGATATCCAGTTGATCGAGGACCTGGCGTGACTCGCGAAGCATAAAGGAGCGATGAAGCACTCTAAGAATGCCGAGTTGATGGCGCATTCTCTCACGGCCCAGGAAGATGTTTGCACTGGCATCGAGATTTTCGCACAGAGCCAGATCCTGGTAGATGGTTTCTATCCCACGCCGTCGTGCTTCCAGCGGCGTAGCGAACGATACCGATTGACCATCAAGAAGAATCTGGCCGCCGTCGGGTTTATAGGCGCCAGAGATCATTTTGATGAGCGTTGACTTTCCCGCACCGTTGTCTCCGAGGAGTCCTACCACTTCGCCGGGGTGAATGTCCAGGCTGACATGATCTACTGCGACCAGACCACCGAAGCGTTTATAGAGATCTTTGACTTGTATGATAGGTTGTACATCGGCTTTCATGTGTTTCTCCTGTTCCCATGAACTGTGCTACACCAGCCGCTTTTTCGTCTGATCGACAAGAACAGCCAGGATAATCACCGCGCCCACGGCAATGAACTGCCAGAACGGATTAATACCCAGGAAGATCAGGCCATTCTGGATGATCGCGATAATCAGCGCGCCAATCACCGTGCCGATGATGGTCCCCTCACCCCCCAAGAGAGAGGCGCCACCGATAATCACTGCCGCGATAGAGGTGAGAAGGAGTGGATCCCCTACATCCGCGGCCCCGTTACTGAAGCGCAGCGTGTAGAGCACCCCCGCTAGAGCTGCCATGAACGCCGAAAGCACATAGATCAGTATCGTATGACGAACCACAGGTATGCCTGCGCGCCGCGAAGCTTCTTCGCTCCCTCCAACCGCGTACGTATGTCTTCCAAAGCGCGTCTGCCAGAGCAGCCAGGCACAGATCAGGGCCACAACAACCAGGAAAATCAGGGGGAAAGGAAGCACTTGAATAATCTGACTGGGACGGACTCCCTGCAGGTTTGAGGGCAGGTGGAAGAAGCTCACACGTCCATCGGGCAGGAGGTACAGCAGGTACCCATTGCCGATCTGGCCGATGCCATTTGTGTTTATGCTGACAGGTTGTCCACCGGAGAGAATAAAGCCCGCGCCACGAGCTATACCGTACATACCCAGCGTGACAATGAAAGACGGCACACGCAGCCGGGCAATGATCACGCCGTTTATCAGGCCGGGAATGAGGCCAATGCCCAGGCCTGCAGCCGCGCCGGCCAGCACCACAACCGGCAGTGGGGCTCGGCTACCCATGTTGCTCATAACCAAGGCCGCGGTGACTGAAGACATACCCATCACAAAGCCTGTCGAGAGATCGATCCCTCCTGAGATAATGACGAAGGTCTGACCCAATGCCATAATCAGCACCAGCGCCATATCCGCTCCAATCGTTTGGAAGTTGTAAACGTTCAGGAAGCCTTGCCCGAAGATAGAGAAGAAGATAATCAGCACGAGCAGGAACAGCCATGACCACCCTCTACTGACGATATCAAGTGGTTTCAGAGGTGCCCTCACTGGCTGGCTTTGGTCTACATCAGGTGTAGCTACTTTCATAGTTCTCTCCTGTGCCGGTGGCAAGAAGCCACCGGCCTGCTAGCTAGCTAGCTACTCTTATAGATGGCGTTCTGCGAAGCTGGATCGTTCACATTGGTCTTGTCGATGACAACATAACCCGTGGGGACGCGCTTCTGAATGGAACTGGTTTTACCAGTCAGAGCGTACACTCCGTATTGCACGGCGGTGCTACCCATGTCAGCCGGTTTCTGGGCAATGACCAGGTCGACCGCGCCGTTATTGAGGTCATTGATAGCCTCCTGAGGCGCATCAAAATTCGCGATCTTGATCTGCCCCTGCTTGTTGGCATTCTTGACGGCCTGAGCTGCTCCCTCAGCGCTGAACAGGTTGGTGCCAAAGATGCCCTTGACTTGTGCTCCCTTGCTGCTGGACAACAACGCCGAGACTTGCTGTGAGGCGGTTGCAGCGCTATCGTTGTCATAGTTCGAGCCAACGAGCGTCACCGCCCCATTTGTAGCTTGAATCGCCTCTATGCATCCTTGTTGCCGCTGATCCGTGGTACTGATACCAGGAGTCACATTTTCAATATAAATGCCGCCTTTATTGCCGATGGCTTTGATAAGGGCCTCCCCGGCGATCTTTCCTCCCTGGACATTATCGGAGCCAATGTAGGACAGCGGAAAGGTCACAGGACCACTTGCATAGTCGCCATTGCCAATAAAGGTATCGACAGAAATGACCTTGATGCCCGCGTCATTCGCACGCATCAATGGCGCGATCATAGCTTGCTTATCGCATGCCGCGATAAGCATCACGTCGACCTTCTTTGCGATGTAGGCATCAACAATAGGTGCCTGGAGGGTAGCGCTGAACTGAGCAGGTCCATCGACGAGGAGCTTCACCCCTAGTTTATTCGCCATCTCCTGCGCGCCTTTCTGCATAGTAACGTAGAAAGGATCGCCCTTGACGCCTTGTATCAGTACGAAAGTGTAGTTTGCGGAGGTAGAGCCGGGGGTTGAGGTACTGCCTCCAGTTGAGGTGCTGCCTCCACATGCGGCCAGGAGGCTACCTCCGGCGAAGACGGCCGCTGTTCCAGCCAGAAATTCACGACGACTAAGGACTTTCTTTCCGAGTTCTGTGTCTTCCATCTCAAGTTCCTCCTTGAAAATAGTACATACAAACAACGTTCTGACTAAAGACCGCTAAGACAATAACAGTGAATGCCTCCTTTCACTCTTCGCGAGAGCATGATTAAAACTGATTGAACTTGATTAATATTAATTATAATGACTTTTTAACATTTGTCAGGGGAAACGATCATACTTGATGCAAGCTCGACGAACCACTACGTGCTTCCTTATCTCATGATATGTTATAGTTTATATAATGAGGCACGCACTCTACACTACGGGAGACTATCGCGCTGTCGTCAAGTATCTTCTCAGCGGAAAGGAGTAGCTCATTCATGGAAACTAACGATCCTTCAGTCGTAGTTGGCGTCTTTAAGGATCATGCTAAGGCGGATCGTGCCATAGAAGATCTCAAGCAGGCCGGATTTAGAGAAAACCAGTTCAGTTCCACCCTCTACAAAGCTGATGCAGCGGAAAACAGCCGTATTGTCGTGACGATCAAGGTTGATGGCAGGGACCAGCAAGCTATCGGCATCTTGTTCGACAATGGGGCGAACAACGCCGATCTTCCCCCGGGTATGATTCTCGAACACGGTACCATCGTGAGTGCTCAAGGGGAAGCTATCGCTCTTGTCCCTGAACCACACGTTGGAGCTAGTTTCTCCAAAGATAGCTTCTTTGCAGAAGGAAAAGAAGCGAATAAATTGGATGAACCCGAGATGATGGATAATCCGAATTTCCCCCATGGGTAAGATGGTTCTGCCAAAAATTCCCGCGCAAAATGCGCGCTAGTTGCGCTATATTTTTCCACCAGCGTATACAACATACGATATGGGCAACAGACGTTCAAATATCAGCCGTATACGCGCTAGTGCGCGTATACGTTGTAGAATGTCTACGTATCGTTAACACTCCCATTATCCAACCTACTTAACCTCAACCCACTCGATCTCGAAACGCAGCAATCTGAGCACTGTGCTCGCGCTTATGTCCATAGTAGGTGTAGACGATGAAATCATCCAGGGAATAATCCATCCCATACCAGGGGAGTGTACCCGTTTGCCGGAATGTCTCCGGGGAGATCTGCACAACCATCGACATGACCTGGGCATGTGTGTCATTCAACTCCCCGAGTACTTCTTTCATGCTCTTCTCTTTGCGCAAACCCACCTCTGTATCATTAAAAGGACCGCCTGGCTGGGTAAACTTGGCCAGGTAGGGTGTAGGACCGCCACCTACAAAGGTCGAGAGCACATCCACCAGCACATGTTCATAGGAGGCAAGGTGAGCAATGATGTCCTTCACTGACCAGACCCCACATGCGCCTGGTGTTTCCCACGCCACCTCAGGGAAGCCTTCAATGGTTTGAAGGACCGTTAATTGACCATACTTCAGGATGTCAGCTGCGTTCATAAGATGTTCCTTTCTTAGCCTATAGGTTTCAGCACAGGTATCTCGCGCCGTATCTCAAACTTCAAAAGTTTATGCGCCTTGCGAATAGCATCTTCCACCTCGGTGGGAGTCTCCCCTCGTGCAAAGATGAACCCCAGGTAGCTCGACCCCTCAGGGAGTGGCACAAGCGCATAATTCAACTTGGCAGTAATCTCAATTCCAGTTATTCGTGGAACTTTCTGTGCCTCTTCGACACCATGTACGCCTTTAAGTATACCTGCCGATGGAATAGGGATCATCATCACTCCGGCGGCATGTTGGTCTCGCTCAATTGTGCTGATTTCTTGCCCAATGGCATGGCGCAGGATCAATTCTTCCAGGCACATGCCGGATCCAAACTCCAGGATGGTCGAGCAGAGACCTCCGATGGAGCGCCCCGCGATCTCCAGCATCCAGGGACCCTGCTCGTTGACACGCAGTTCCGCGTGAACAGGTCCTTCCCGCAGACCAAGCGATGCTGCGGCAGTCGCAACGCACCCGGCGATGTCTTCCTGCATACCAGCAGGCAAACGAGAGGGCGTCGTATAGATCGTCTCCTCGAAGAAAGGGCCATCCAACGGGTCAGGCTTATCAAAGAGCGTCAGCACCTTCAATTGACCGTGTGTAAGTATACCTTCCAGGGCTACCTCGAAGCCCGGTATAAAATCTTCGACGAGGATGGAGGTTTCGTATTCCGAATTGCCCTCAGAGATAAGCATTCGCTTCAGACGCTTGAAGGCGGCGACGAATTCGGGGGTATCATTGGCGCGGATGACCCCGCGACTGCCAGAAAGACGCAACGGCTTCACCACGCAGGGATAGCCGACCTGCGTGGCAATCCAGGCCGGATCCTCGCTCAACATATAGGGACGAAAGGCAGGGCATGGTGCGCCACCTGCTGACATGAGTGTGCGCATCAGCAGTTTATCACGTGCCGCCTCGGCAGCTTGCGGCGAGTTGTGTGCTAAACCTAGCGCGGCACTGGCATGCGCCGCCAGTTCGGTGGCACTATCATCAACGGCGATGATAGCGTGGATAGGGTGCTCCTGGGCAAACTCGACAATCGTGCGCACCGAGGCTTCCTGCTCCACAAAGTCCAGCCCAAGCGGTACATGCCAGTACTCGCTAAGCGTTTCAGGCAGGTCTATCCCCACTACAACTTCTAAATTAAGGCTCCTGGCTGCATTCAAAAAGGCCCCTGCCCGGTAAGTGGCAGGAGACATCAGCAGTAATACTCGCTTCCGTTCGTTCACAGTATCCATGTCTATCTCTGTTTCTTCATCTTGATATGCTGATTATATCAGATAATGTGAAGCTGCGTTCGAGGCTTGCCCTCGCCAGGTCGCCCACTAATAATCTCAATAATACATGCTCTTGCCTCTAAGCGCAAATGAGCAGTAATATAATAATGCTAATTGTAATCTTACTTGTAGGAGGTATAAGGGAGGGACCATGACAACACTTGTTTTTTTAATCGATGTAGATAACACGCTCATCAATAATGATAAGGTAAAAGATGACCTGGATGAGCATATCAAAGTGGAAATGGGCGACGCATTGGCGGCTCGTTACTGGGAACTCTACGAGAAGGCGCGTCAAGATAGTGGCGTCGTCGATATTCCCCTGGCACTTCAATGGCTGCGCGAACAAACTCCCCTTTCAGAACTGGACGAACAAACCTACTTACACGTACACTCGCTCTTCGATAACTACCCATTTTTCAAAGCTCTTTACCCGCACGCATTAGAAACCCTCCAATACCTGCGCACATTTGGGTTGACGGTAATTGTCTCAGATGGCGACATGTGTTTTCAACCAGAAAAGATCTTTAACAGCGACTTGGCTGAAACTGTGGAGGGACGCGTGCTTATTTATACGCATAAACAAGAGCATCTCCAGGAAATCATGCAGCAATATCCTGCTGATCACTATGCGATGATCGACGATAAGCTACAAATTCTCGCCGACAGCAAGCCCATAATGGGAAAGAACTTCACCACCGTATTTGTGCAGCAAGGCAAGTATGCCGCCGAACAGAAGACCTCTAACTTTGTGCCCGACATCAGTGTTTTGCACATCGGCGACCTGCGAAACTACGGCGCTGAACAATTTTTGAAATCGTCATGATCATCCCTATAAACCACCTCCACAACGCTCCTTTCCTGTTCTTTTTCCCTTTTCTCACCGCCAGTAGCGGCGAATGAAAATATCCAGGTAGTATAATTGAAGTACTATGCGAAAACAGGAAAAAACAGAAGTTACCATCAGTGCTGGCGCACAAAAGACATTGCTTATGGATGTGTATAAGCGACAGAGAATTGAATCCTGTGGAGTACTAATCGGAAGTATTGACGAGTCCGGAAGTTGGCACATTGAAGAGGTACACCCACTACGAAACATCTTTGATTCGCCAGTATACTTTGAATTCGCCCCTGAAGATCTACTGGCAGCCGACCTCGCCTACCCTGATATGATTATAGGAGTCTACCATAGCCATCCTACAGGCCTGGCTGTCGCTAGCCTCACTGATCGCCAAAACATGAAACGTGTAAACGTAGAAGAGCAGATTCCATGGATATGGCTCATTGTCAGTGGTCCATTTAATCAGGCTCCAACGTTATTACAACAAGTACAACGTCATTTACTCTCGATACCAGGTTCATCGATTGTGGCTTATCATCATTACGAGGGCGAAGGGCTGCGAAGGATTGCCATCCGATTCGAAGAGATTGCAGAGACCACTCCCAGGGATGATACTGGCTAAGTGCTAATAAGACGATTGGGTAACATTATAAAGATACAAGTAACTATTCAGCAGGGGTTTCAAGGGGCCTTGCAGGCCCCTTGACGGGGTGCGGGGTGTCCCCGCCTTCCTCCCCCACCCCGCCGCCGGAGGCGGCGCAAGAGAAAAGAGACCTGAATAGTTACAGATGCAATTATTTGACTCTTCTACAATTGTAATGTAGCATGTCATCGGCTTAAACTGGAGTTCAAAGCAATGAGGAGAAGGGATACTAACCTATGACCGTACTTGCAATCATCGGTGCCCAATGGGGAGATGAAGGCAAAGGGAAAATCGTTGATGAACTGTCTATGCATGCAGACTATGTTGTAAGGTACCAGGGAGGCAGCAACGCGGGACACCGCGTCGTGCATGAGAAGGGTGAGTTCTCCTTTCGCCTCGTGCCATCTGGTATTCTCTTCCCCAACACGAAATGCATCATTGGCAATGGCGTTGTAGTTGATCCTAAAGGCTTACTGGATGAAATGGAAGAACTACAAAGCCAGGGTATAGATACCTCACGGCTCTACATTAGCGAACGCGCGCACGTGGTCATGCCATATCATTTTTTGCTGGACCGGTTTGAGGAAGAAGCGCGGGGAGCAGATAAAATTGGCAGTACACAACGCGGCATCTCTCCTGCCTATGTGGACAAACATGCGCGGATTGGCATTCGTATGGCCGACCTGCTCGATGTAGACACCTTCCGAGCCAAGCTTGCCACCATCCTCCTGCAAAAGAACCGCATGATTACCCAAATCTATGGTCAGCCCCCTCTCTCACTCGAAGAAATCCACGGTGAATATTTTGGCTATGGGCAACGCCTGCGCTCTCACATCGCCGATACCCAGGCCATGCTCCACGAAGCGCTATTTGAGCGCAAGACGATTTTACTGGAGGGAGCGCAGGGCGCCCTCCTCGATATTGACTTCGGCACCTATCCTTATGTCACCTCATCCTCTACAATGGCCGCTAACGCCTCAAGTGGCGCAGGGTTGCCGCCCCATTCCATCGACCGCGTCATAGGAGTCTATAAAGCCTATATTACCCGCGTTGGCAGTGGCCCCATGCCAACCGAACTCTTCGACGTGACAGGGCAGCAGATGCGTGACCGCGGCCATGAGTACGGCACGAATACTGGCCGGGAGCGTCGCTGTGGCTGGTTCGATGCTGTAGCTGGCCGTTTTGTTGCACAACTTAACGGGTTGAATGCCGCCTTAATCACCAAGCTAGATGTGCTCGACACCTTTCCTAACATTAAAATCTGCACAGCCTATCAACTGCGCGGGAAGCTTGTGCATAGCCTTCCTGCAACACAGAGCGGTCTTGCAGCCTGTGAGCCAGTTTATGAAGAGGTGGAAGGCTGGCAATGTGACACAACAGGCATATGTTCCTATGAGAACCTACCAGCAGCAGCCAAAAACTATCTGAAACGCTTGGAGGCATTATTGGAAACCCCAATTGCTATGGTTTCGGTAAGTCCACAAAGGGGCCGTACAATCCAGGTACAGGACGTACTTGCTACACCTGAGTACGATGCGCGCTATCCACGCAATGCGAAGAGATGATTCGGAGCCTCGTGAGCAGTCCTGAGGGGGTTAAAGTTATTCCGGCACGGCCTCTCATGCAGCTGAAGGCATTTGCTAACAGAGATCACTTTCATTTAGCTAACCCCGTGTGCAAGTTTTTTTGGCGGGAGGTGCAGGAGGGCGGCGAGCCCTCCTGCCGGGTGCGGGTGCCCCGCAAACCCCCCTCGCGAGAGGAGCCGCCACAGGCGGCGTGAGAAAAACTTGCACATCGGGCACTTCTATTCCAGCCACAAAAGAAATGCTACTTTACATCCCCGAAATACGTGCTAGACATAGAAGCATAAAGATTTCAGTCTTGTGAGTGGAGGAAGGTATCGCGTATGCCCAAAGCATACAAATATAAGCGCAGAAGATCACGCTTCTTGAGATGGATAGCTGAAACCATTATTATTGCAATTGCAGTTCGAATAATTCGGCGCATTATGCGCAGGTTCTAGCTGACTTAGAAACAGTGATTAGCTCAAGAGAAAGGAGAGTTAAATGAACGTAGCGCCAATGAATGTCCACGGTTGGAAGTTTGAACTCGTCGATTCACAACTGCTAATTACTTCTGAGCAGGATGCTAATACACAGATACAACTCAATGCCAATGCCGCTTATTCCCTGCTGGACTACCTCTACCAGTATCGAAACGACCTCTATGAGGCAATGCGGCAAGAAACAAGCGAGGAAGTAGAGCAGAGAAAGACGGAGCTACATAGCACCCAAAACGCAGACGAAACGCTAGCTGAATAAAACTTGTTCATAAGGGCTTCTTTGCTATTACGCCTCCACTCCGGGGAAATTGGGCAGGACACTTTCTCACCTGCTCCCACACCAGCAGTCTCCTACCATCCTCAAGACCGGGCAGGATTACAGGTACATCAGCCTTCAAAACCACTCCCACTTGCCGGGCGGCCCTTTGACCATGTTCCAATTCTTCGACCAGGTCGCCCTTTTTCGGCAGAATGATCAGTCCACCCACACAGCAGAATGGTGCGGCATACTCCAAAAGCATGGGCAGGGACGCAACAGCCCGCGCAGTCACAACATCAAACGAGCCACGATATTCGCCTTTATGCGCCAGTTCTTCAGCACGTCCATGCACTGCTACTACGTCTTTAAGCCGAAGCGTCTCAATCATATGTTGCAAGAATCTTACTTTTTTGCCCGTGGCCTCTAACAGCACCACCTGCCAATACGGACGTACAATCTTGAGTGGAAGACCTGGAAAACCTGCGCCCGCCCCAATATCGAGTAAACGCGCAGATGGCCTATCATAGACCATCTGCAAAGACAAAGAATCAAGGAAAAGTTTAAGCAAAACTTCCTCTGGATCGGTAATGGCAGTAAGGTTGATGCGTGTATTCCAGTCAAGCAGTTCTTGCCTATATTGCAGAAACTGTCCTAACTGTTGCTCGGTCAGCTCAAGACCAAGCTTATGCAGGCCTTCAAGGAATGGTTGCACGGTGAAATCACGCTATAAACTTCCGCTTGCTGTTCAGGTAATCGACCAGCAGGTATTCACCCAGGTTGTTCTTATCCGCGTAGAAAGTGCGACCGTGGTTGATTGCCGAAAGTTGATTCACGAAAGCCACCATCCAGCGATCATCTTCCAGCATGAAGGTATTAATGATGATGCCCTCACGCGTACAACGCTGGACCTCTAACAACGTCTGCTGTTCAGCAAAGGGATTGGGCGGATAGCCAAATTGCCACTCACCATCCTCAAGCCAGACGGTAGGGCCTCCGTCAGTAATCATGATGATTTGTTTGTTCACACCATGATGGCGAGCTAACAGCTGGCGTGCCAGCATGAACCCATGCGCCATGTTCGTGCCAGTGCTGTTATCGTAGCGACCCATCTCTACTAGCTCTTCCGGTTTGTATTCGCGAGCAATGAATGAGAAACCTACAACGTACAGGTTGTCACGTGGGAACTGCGAGCGGATCAGGCTCTCCAGAGCGACCGCCACCTTTTTGGCGGCGGGTTGGCAGCCATTGTAGACCATACTCATGCTCAGGTCGATCATCAACACGGTTGAAGACTGCGTGGTGAATTCGGTGCGGTAAACCTCAAAATCATCTTTTTCCAGTCCAACAGGGGTGCCAGTACCGCGCCGGTGCACTGCATTCATCAGCGTTTTTTCCAGGTCCAGCAGGAATGGGTCGCCGAATTGATACGGCTTGCTCTCATCCATGCGCTCACCCCCCACTCCACGGAATGGGCTAATATGGCGCCCGAAGCCATCGCGCTTGAGTTTATTAAAGATGTCCTGGAGAGCTTTCTGGCCAATCTTACGAATGCCCCGAGCGGTCAATTCCCAGTAATTGCCTTTTTTCTGGATGTAACCGGCCTCCTCGAGTATCTTCATGAGTTCCTTCAACTCTTCGACCGATTGATACTCTTCGTCGCCAAGAAGATCTTTCACCTTCTGGCTATCGATTGCTTCCAGGTTGTCGAGGCGTCGCGCCTCATGGAACTGGTCTTCCAGGCCTTCCATTTGCTGCAAGCGGCTCATCATGCGCATGGCTTCATTGAGCGGCAGAGACTCATCTCCCCGGAAAGGAAAGCGTGTGCGCATCTGCTCCATTGGAGCCAGAGCTTCGAGATTCATCGCCAGCTCCATCAGGTCAACGCGGATGCGATCATCTCCCATGAGCTGCTCCATGAGATTTTGCAACTCCTGGCGTTGTTCAGGCGAAAGATTATCCATGATACCCTGCATCGCCGCCATCTGCTGCTGCATCTGCTCGATCAGGTCATCCAGCGAATTGACGCCGGGGAAGTATTCCCCATGCTTCTGCATGAACGAGTCGAAATCGGGCTCTCGCCCTTCCTGGCGGTCACGTAGCATTTTATTGAGGTCACGAATCATCTCGCGCATCCTGGCAATGTCTTCAGGCGTCATATTCTGCAACGACTGCTGCATACCCTGGAAGAATTGCTGCATCATCTGCTGTTGCAGGCTGTCCATCAGCTCTTTGAACTTTTCACGAGCCTCGTCATCCATGAAGTCATACTCGGAAAGCCCCTTGATCTGCCCTGGGATATCCCTTGGCAGTCTATCAAGGAAGTCCTGCTTCCTTTTGGCAATCATCTCCAGCATCTTGCGCTTCTGCTCGGGCGTGAGGTCATCGCCGCCCTCGCCAGATTGCCCTTGCTCACTGCCACTCGTCCCTTGCTGGCTTTCTTGCCCGCTCTCACTTGCGGACTGAGGTTGGTTCGCCCCTTGCTGCTGGCCAGAGGGCTGTAGCTGGTTTGATTGTTGTGATTGCTGAGATGGCTCACCATCCAGGCGGCGTTGAATGCCCTCGCGCTCCAATTGCTTAATCTCTTCGAGCTTTTCACGCAGATCATCCATCACGCCGGAGGCCATGTTGTAGCGATTGAGTTGCTCATTCCGCATATTGCGCATGCGTTCCATCAACTCACGCAGTCCCATAGTCCTGCGACCATCATCGCTGCGCATACCCTCCTGCATCAGCCTTTTAAGCGCCTGTTGCAGGTTGCCACCTTCCATATAATCATCTGCAAGCGCATTCAGAATATCATCAGCATCCAATCCCTCGATGTGCTGCGTACCATCCCAGCGCGAGTATCCGTAGCGATTCTTGAAAAAGCGTTTGAACATGATGAGTCTTCCCTTTATCGACGATAGCGAACTTTGCCGTTGATCTCATCCTTATTAAGCCGTCGGTTCAAATGCAGGCCCTCGAGTATAAACTCGACGGCTGATGCAACGCTGGCTGGACTGCCCCGGCCATTGAGCTTATCAACGGCTTTGCTTAGCCCACCTACTTTCGCGAGCTGGTTGACGTATTCCATAGATGACAAATCGTCACCAACCTGCACATTCAAACCCCGCTCGAAACCAGCAACAAGCTGTTCAAATTCACGCACTTCAAAGTATTCACTAAAGATCTCGAGGATTGCTCCGTTTATAAGCTTTTGCACGACACGCTCTTCCCTGACATCACCCACGGTATCAAGCTCGATTTTGCCACAAGTCGAGGCTATTATTGCTGACAGGTCACTGATCCGTGGAGCGACCTGGCGCTCCTTCAGTCGTAGAGCACGACGGCTGGCATTGCTGAGTACGTTCTCAAAGTTTGATACCGAAACGCGCACACTCACTCCAGAACGCTGGCTGATGTCGTTGCTACTCCGTGCCAGTTGGGTAATTTCGGCAATCACTTCTTTCATAAACTGCGGGAAGATAATCTCCATTCCCTCAGTTATGAAGTGGTTGCTTTCGGATTCCATGATCTGAATCTCGTGCTCCACTGTGCGGGGATAATGAGTGCGGATTTCCGAGCCAACACGGTCTTTCAGAGGCGTGATGATGCGTCCACGATTAGTATAATCTTCGGGGTTGGCGCTGGCGACAACATAGACATCCAATGGCAAGCGAATCTTATAGCCGCGAATTTGTACATCACGCTCTTCCATGATATTGAGCAAACCTACCTGAATACGCTCAGCCAGGTCAGGCAATTCGTTAATACAGAAGACGCCACGATTGGTGCGAGGAATCAAACCATAGTGAATGGTCAGTTCGTCCGAGAGATAGCGGCCCTCCGCTACACGTACGGGGTCTACCTCACCCACCAGGTCAGAGATGGTAATATCAGGCGTCGCCAGCTTCTCGCCATAGCGGCGGTCGCGAGGTAACCAGTCTATCTCTACATCATCTCCGAGTTCGACTATCTTATCACGGCATGCTTTACAAACAGGCTCGAAAGGATTGTCATTAATTTCGCACCCGGCGATTACCGGTATAACATCATCGAGTAAGTTGACCAGGTTACGTGCCATGCGCGTCTTTGCCTGGCCTCGTTCACCCAGAAAGATGATGTCCTGACCAGAGAGGATGGCATTTTCTACTTGTGGGATAACCGTCTCTTCGTAGCCCACGATCCCTGGGAATATATCTTCTCCTTTGCGGATACTCTGAATGAGGTTTTTCCGCATCTCCTCTTTTACAGAGAGGACTTTATATCCACTTTCACGCAACTCGCCAACAGTGCGAGGTCGGGTCATAATGGTCATTCCGCTTTTCTGCTACCTTTCTTGGGGACTGGCACGTGTGATGCATGTCTGGGATAGGGGAAAACTGACCTAACCATTCCTACATGATCCCACTGTACCAAAACAGGTGGAACCATATGTATTCTACCGTCTTATAAGAGAAAGCGCAAGTGTCAAGGTGTGAATGACAAACAAGGAGACAGCCCGACCCAATCACACTCGCAGTTCCACTCAATCGTGAACGGCAGAGGCATTCCTCGCTGGTGCCCTTTATCACTACGGTACAGGAACATCGACATCAGCCCAGATTACCGACTCTCGATATTGATTTGCCCGTGTACCGCCAGGTAGGAGTTGCTTCCCCACCTGTTCTAGCGCGGCACGGCGCTCGGCAATCGGCATCTGGGGATGGGTCATTCCAGGGTCTTCGACCACCCAGGGGGCCATCGCCAGGAATTCACCTTTCAACGACTTCCCTGTAACGGTATGCACAAACCCATCATTGCCCACAAAATTACACCGCGGGGCTGGTTCACGATCACTTTTCTTCGTAATAGAGGATTGTCCATCGAACGTGACATCGAAGAAATTCCCTACCTGCATCGGGCAAACATTATAATACAGGTTAAAATAGTCATCCTGCAAAGAGCCAAGCACGGAGTTTAACCACTCCTGCGGTTGCCATTCCCAGGTTTTGCAAGCAGCTGCCCAGGGTGTATCATTCGCATCGTGCTGGATGACAATGCGCGTCCCCTGGCTATCCAATTTTCGCAAGTATTCCGGCGTAAATGCATCCAGGCTGATCGCAATGCCAACCTTCCCCATCTCTGTATCAAATGCCTTGACTTGCTCCAGGTCGCCTGCAGTCAAATCAAGAATGGATTGCTCGCTATCGGTTAGAAATACTTTCTCGGTTGTGCCAATCAGGCTGCCATCAGGCCCCCACAAAAAACCTGTGTTGTACACACCAGAACTATCGGGAAGATACACTTTACCTGAGTTCCGCCGGCCAAAATGACTAATATCCACTGTCGACGTTGAAAGATAGACACGCGCCACATTAGTGCAGGCCGTTAGATATACAGAGTGTTTAGCGGCTAACTTGCTGAGGGTGGTGGTGAATGGACGGTACATAACATCGGTGAGAGAAAGATGAAGTGCACGCACCATAGAGATACCGGGGTAGAGGCGGCGATAATGGAATATACGACGGGCATATGCCAGGGATAACATGCTTAAAGCAACACTTGCGGTATGCACGCGGCGTGGTATATAGCCACGCCTGCCACAAAGCGCGAGTGGTAGACCAAGCTCCTGTCCTAAGACAACAAGATTGGCACGATCCTTTGACAAGTACGGTACGGCTAGGCCAACAATACGCTCTAACTCCGCCGAAAAACTCTCTTCTGAGGTAGCAGCCTGAAGGCTAATCCGATTACCAACCGCAATCAAGCGAGCAGGTCGAGTCTCGCTGAAAAACTGGCTATGACGACCGTCCATGGAAAACTCCCGCAAGGGTATTCAGGCATACCCTTATTATCCACATTGCCTCCACTGAGCAAGACAAGTCTACCATAGTTCCTATACATCGTCGAGAGGAATCAAGTCGTAATTTTGACGGTGATCGAAGTTGACCCACCATTGTAGAGAATCTGTAGATTGTAATTTCCCACGGAAATTTCAGGGCTACATTTGACGTATGCCGCAATATTTTTCCCCGGCTGAATCAAATACGATTTTGTGGGATCAGAAACGCTGAGTTGTTGAGAGCTATGTAGCTTGTCCTCTAACCACACAAGAACAGCCCCGCCAATATTACTCAAGGTGAGGAGCCCTGGTTGTCCGGTAGCACACTTGAGAGCATACGACATGCTCAAAATTGAAGGCACACTCAGCACCGCTACCGATGGTGTTGGGCTGGAAGATGGTGTTGAGCTGGATGTAGTATTCACCACTTGACCGGGAGGTTCTGTTGGTGCTGAAGGAGCATCAGTCGTTACAAATTGTATTGATTTCCAAGATGACCTCGTCGAGGTCGCAGGATTCATGATGCAGCGCCCCAAATTTGCGCATCCGCGCATTGCAGGTGTTCCAGGTTGGTTCATCCGCGCATGGGAAACCTGCAACATTTGTGATAGTACAAACCAGCAGGAGGTCAGTAATACGATGACACCCAAAATATCAGTAGCAAACCGCAGCATATTCTTCCACGCTGGACGGCGAGGTGCTGGCAGAACTTTATAGGTGAGCCTGTCCATTTCGATAGGGAGATTCTGGGGACGAATCCAAATCAAAGATTTCTTCATTATCAGATTCCTGTGCCGGGCAGTCGTATTAGTCAATCTCCCTTTACTACTGGCCATTACCTGCACCAATCTTCCAAACAACATGCATTTGTCTCATTTTACCTTGAAAAACGTTTCACGTGCTGAAGTATAGGAAAATAGTAGTGGAAGGTAGCAAGTATGCCAGTGGCTATCCTATCTCACCCCAGGCAAAACCGACTACATGGCACACGCAACTGCCGCCAGAGGCAGCAAACGACCAAGTGTTACAACAACTGCTCCGTAGGAATATGTCACACGTTGGGAACGATCACTCGCGGGCTGATTTTGTACTGATTATGAAACTCCTGCACTGGACAGGAGACAACACCGCCATAACCCGCGAGCTTTTTTTGTCCTCACTGCTTCAGCAATTAGCCTGGTGCGCCATCACCTGCCACGGTTCCCGTTGCTCGTAAGAACCCGCCAACGGATACAAGCGTTGTCCTCTCGCAGGCCAAGTACCCACCACTCGTTTTTTGTGACCCTGCTGTGAGGCTTTCTTCCCGTTTTGAGAGCCGGATGTGAGGCGCAGCGCATATACTGGGAGTAGACCTCCTGAGAAGGCCTCTGTAGTAACAGGGAAGCGGGGACGATGAGCAGTTCGTAGTTGAGAAGCTCCTGCTGATTGAACCCGCGCGCCACCAGTCACCGGCTCTGCTAGGACAACTCCGGAGCCCCTAGGAAGAGAGAACAGGAG
>WNFX01001772.1_pt1 | contig 28394 bp, 24 predicted proteins | sample 5400111 | NCBI WGS metagenome assembly WNFX01 (sample SAMN13153363, study PRJNA577476) | soil metagenome | isolation source: 40 cm soil or saprolite under grassland replicate 1 | place: USA:California | collected 2016-06-15
CACCGTCGCCGGTCCTGCCGGTGGACCCTTCACGGTGAGTGGCTCGCACACCTACGCTGAGGAGGGGTCCTTCACGGTCACAGCGACGATCACCGACGTCGACAACGTCAGCAACGGCGCCACCGCTACGAGCACGGCGACCGTCGCCGATGCCGCCCTGTCGGCAACCGGCAAGACCCTGAGCAGCACCAACCCCGTCCCTGCCAATACGGTGGTGACCAGCTTCACCGATGCTGACCCGAACGGCACGGTGGCCGACTACACAGCGACCGTCAACTGGGGTGACGGCAGTCCCCCCTCGGCGGGAACCATTGCCGCCAGCGGCAGCGGGTTCACCGTGAGCGGCGGGCACACGTACCCGGCGCTTGGCCCCTACACCATCAAAGTCCACATCTGTGACGTGGGCGGCAGTTGCGCTGACGCCACGAGCAGCATCCTGATCTTCGCCTTCAGCTCGGGCGGCTCCTTTGTCGTTGGAGACAAGACGGTTGGCCCCATCTCGGGAGCGGTCGGGGAGTTGGTGAACTTCTGGGGCTCGCAGTGGTCGAAGAACAACTCGCTGAGCGCGGGTCCTGCTCCAGCCTCGTTCAAGGGCTTCCAGGACAGTTCGGCTACCCCCGCCTGTGGCGTGAACTGGTCCACAGACCCTGGCAACAGCGCGCCACCGCCGACCACTATCCCGTCCTACATGGCCGTGATCGTGGCGGGCAAGGTCACGCAGTCCGGGGCCGTCATCTCCGGGAATGATCTTCACGTCGTAATCGTCAAGACCAACGCGGGCTATGCCTCTGATCCTGGCCATCCCGGCACCGGCACAATCGTGGCGGTGCTCTGCTAGAAGTCTTGAACCACGGAAGTTATTGTGGGTGAGTCGAGTTTCACGCGGCGAGTTTGGCATCTTGGACCCAGCAAGGGAGCGAGGTGCTCTCGCAGATCTCGGTTGGAGAAACCGTTGGGCAGGAGACACCATGTCTCGCCACGAGCGCTCGCCGCCCAGGAGATTGTTCCTTGCCTGAGTGACAGGTATCCGCAGCAAGAGTGGGCGGCTCTGCTCGAACAACTTAAACTTTCGGGTAATCCGCAGTGACGGTGACTATACAGCACCGAGAGGGGAGAGTGGAACCCCAGCAAAGATTTGACGGGCGACCAAGGCGAGGCGGTGGCCTTGTTTAGCCATAGTGGAGAAGTAACCCCGAATACGGCAGAAGGCAACAGGCCCAGTCACAGAGCGAAAGGTCCCCGAGATTTTCTGCTGAACTTTGACCATGCGTAGATCTTGTTCAGAACCATTGTTGAGCATAGGTCCAAACTGGATTGATGCACGTACCTCCTCGGGAAAGGTGCCCCGGGTCACATGCTGGCAGCTTGGACAGCGCACGTCGAGGGCTTGGTACTCAGTCACTTGAGCCTTGATCTCTGGCAGATCAATCCTTTGACGCCGTTGGTAGCCTTCGGCTGGAAGTTCTTGTTGTAAGCTTGCCTGACAGTGTGCATACTTCTTTGGGCGCACAATGATGATCTCATCGGGCATTTGGACAAAGTGGCGTCTGCTCCCAGCATGGCCTTCTTGCCCTCCTGGTTTTTTGCCGCTCTTTTGCCGCAGGCTCCTCGTCTTTTTGGCATACCCATCAGTTGAAGGCGGTTTGCTAATGTTGATGAGATTATCATTGATAACCTCATCCTTTCTCGCGTTCCGGGAGAGCTTGACCAAGAGAAAAGACAGCTCAACAGGAAATCAGCCGTCCTGGAGTACTTTGATCAACCAGGCCCCCGATGAAACTCACCTACCAGAGTAAGAAAGAGACGCTGGCTGGACCGATGCTGGCTCGTCCGTCCTGGCAGCGAGTTGTCTGGCTTTCTGTTGTAGCGTGTGGCAAATGACGTCAACGGCACTCTCAAGATCAAGCAAGGACGTATTCAAGACAAGATCATACAGATGTGCGTCTTCTACTTTTCGATGGTATTCCCTCTCAAGATACTTCGCTCGATCATGGTCTTTCATGTGGATGAGTGACTGGGCTGCGGCTTGATCTCTTTCCTCGCGTTGCATCACATAGGCTACGCGTTGCTCAAGCTCTGCGACGATGCGGACGTGCAAGACATCTCGCCGTTGTGCCAGCAACACCTCAGAGGCTCGCCCCACGATCACCACATGTCCTCGTGCGGCAGCTGCCCTGACAAGGCTGTTCACCGTATCATGATAGGCTTCGTCTGAGAGAAAGGCTTCTGGTGGAGCGCTGGCTATCACAGCCGGATACAGGTACTGCATGTTGTTCAATATCCGTGAGACTAGACCTTCGGTATGCTCATCATACTCCTCTGCCTCCTGGGTACTCGTGCCCAACTCACGTGCGACGCGTTCGACAAGGCCGTGGTCAACTAAGAGCCACCCCAGGCGCTTCGCCAGACGGGACGCAATCTCACCCATACTATTTTTGTCAAGGGAGTAAGGGCATTAAATCCCTAAAATCACAGAACCATTATAAAAGGTAAACTTTTTCTTCGCGAGGAGCATCCCCGCGGCCCAGTACCTCGATCTTTGAAGTACAGGTGCCGCATAAACCGTAAATGCGAACTGTGTCTTCGCGTTGGTGAATCTCTTTGAGCAGTCGGGCTTCCATAAGGATGCGCTGCTTGTGGTCAAGAAAACATTCGAAGACACTAAATTGCACCCAGGTTCCAAAACCGGTTAGAGCACTATGTACGCGGGTGCGTCGCCGATCATCGGGGATATCATAGCTCACGACATAGAGCATCGTTTCGTCATCACGCATCTGTCGCTTGCCCTCTCTTATCGTGTACACAGGGGAGGATAAACTGCTATATCCTCTGTTAACCACTTCCCTAATAGTCTCGCTTGTAACTCGATACAGCGCCGGTAGCTGGTGCGGTATTCAAAGTAGGGGTGTTGCAATTCCTCTTGCAGACGTTCCTCAAATTTGAGGTAAAATTTCTTGCGCGCCTCCGGTTTCAGATGCACAACCCCCAGCTCTTCTTTGAAATCTTGCTCGCTCAGAATGCGGTGATTGACGATATTTAGTACCACAGAGTCGGCGATAATGGGACGAAATTCTTCCATGAGGTCTAAGGCCAGGGCGGGACGTCCATAGCGTGGCTGGTGCAGAAAACCCACGTATGGATCGAAGCCAACAATCTGAATGGCCGCCGAAACCTGATGTTGCAGTAGCGTATACCCCAGACTCAGCATCGCGTTCACCGGATCAGTAGGTGGACGCCTGCGCCGACGCGTAAAGGTCAGTGGGCCGCGCAAGAGTTTACCAAACACGCTAAAATATGCCGCCGAACCATTGCCCTCGATGCCCAGCAGTGAGCCCACTGTCGTAGAACGTGGCACCGTCCGTATCATGTTTTGGATAGAGGTAGCGGCAGCGGCTATCTGCTCATCCTGTAACTGCCGATTGGAACGCAGCAACAACGTCCGCATATTCTCCAACTTACCTTTGACACACACCTGAGCTACTTGCAAGGCCCGTTGTGGATCGGCATGAGCGCGATGTTGGGTACGACGTAACGCAGCATTTTTAGCCAGCGGCGGCGAAAGTCTGCCGCGAAAATGCCCATACATAGAGAGAAAGCATATCTCAATGCCCGCCTCTAACAGCGTATGTATAGCCGGAGTGGTCAGTGTGACATCACCTGACACAACCACCTGAGAAATCTTAATCAACGGTATCTCAGCCTTGGGCCTGTTCGGCTCAGCGTACTGGATAATCAGATACCCATCTCGTTTTTTGACAATCGACTGCTGCTCACTTAAGTACAATGTAGTCATAGATATCCTCCTTCACTCTAACGACGTCTTTCCACGTCCTAAAACCAGAACCTCTCGTGGCAAGCAGAGCGGCTCCAGACTACAATCCCGGCACTTCGGATGTAAAGCTGGCAGAGGCGATCTCTTTGTCTGCTTACCGCTCAACGGAGCGGGTAGTACACCCTGCTCTAGCAGTGAAAATGCCGTAGCGATTGTCTGCTCCGTATGTTGGCGCAGCGTCTCTGTAAAGATGACCTCTTCCCGTCGGGCCGAGCCAAAATAGAAAATGTAGCCATGGGCAATGCTGCGATTGAGCATCTCCTCCAGACACAGAGCCTGGGCGCAAAGTTGCACATGATCGTTCAGCCACTCCCCCATTTTGCCCTTCTTGTATTCGATAGGTGTCAGTTGCCCTTCACTCTCTTCCACCACATCCGCAAATCCGCTCAATTTCAAGCGGCTCGACCATATCCATACGCGTCGTAGTGTCGTCACACCATCCTCTGTCGTCGTCACCCCACTATCACTTCGCTCGTGGCGCATCGTTCCCTCCACAACATGAGCATTATCAATAAACTCACTTAAAGCACATTCGTAATAAAAGCGACGTGGACAATACTCCAGGGCATTCAGATACGAAATGGACAGTGCCTCTTCGCCATAAAAATCGCCATCATCCATAGCAAACCTCCTTAACCGACTATACCGTTCCGGGTGGTCGTCATTTTTTTACATAAACCTAAGAGGTACATCTCTCCCCGAAAAAGACCTCCTGGCACTGTGCAAAAATCCTACGCGCACCTTACCGTTGCTGGCTAATACCACTCCATAAAGCTACTTACACACGCCTACACAGACGCACGCGCCCCATACCCATCGTCGGCTTATAGCCAATGCCTGTATAAAATGCCAGTTGGGACAGGAGAAACAATTGCTGGCGTACCGTCAGGGGAGCATCAGGCGTTGTCGCCTCATCTGGGCCACGTAGATGATACTTACATGTCCCTACGAAGCCACGTTGGGGGAAATTGACAAAATGCACCCCATGTGTCTTCAAATCATAGTCTTCAATGACGACCCCTTCATCCTCGATATAGCGTTCGATGCGCTCTTTCTGTACCATCCCTGCCAGTTCAGGTGGTGCCAACTCCTGCCATCTCCGTGCCAACCCCGGAAAGACATACACCGGCCAGGGGACACGCGCATAGTGATTGCCATACGTCCTGTTCTTGAGATTAATTCTATTGAAGGTCGTCAGCGAATCAAAATGCAGCACCAACGGTTCAGGATTGCCCAATTTCATCTGCCTCGCAGTCTCCACCAGCGTCGCAAACGACGTGAAACCCGTCCAATCCGAGCTTTCCGCATCTGAGATGACCTCTTCCAACAGAAAAGACTGCTTGCCAATCTTCATGAAAGGCTGCCTCTTCGTTCCCAACTCAGCCATGCTGAAATGCATCAGCGAATTATAGAAAAGCGGAAACAGTTCGCTCAGTAATAACGTAATGCGCACCGTATACGTCTTCTCAGGATCAAGCGGTAAATGCACATTCTCGCGTTCCGCCTGCTGCATACGCGGCACCGGCAATGGAAACTGTAAAGCCGAGCAAGTAAACAACCTTCTTTTATTCCCCTCATGTAGCCATGCCGCCACATCAGGAGCCGCCGCCCTCAGCCAATCCAACCACGCCGCATGCACCAACTCCCCCGAAAAAGCCATCAACGTCCCCCTCTCAATCGGACGCAACTTGAGCATGATAGCATAAAGTTTGGCCGGAGATGTAGATGAAAATGGTGTGTCCATAGGTACAGAATTCCTTCCTCTAATAAGCTCGAAAGATGAGCTTCGCGTAGGGGCAGGGGCGGTGTGGAACGGTGCGGGGGCCCTTGTGGCTGCCCGCCGTGCCCTGTCGATGTGTCGTTGCCACTGCACCCCAACGGGCGGCCACAAGGGCCCACTCCCCGCATCCGCCCCTCTCCCGCCCCTACGCGCTTGTTCTCATATTGTCTAAGCTCAGCTCGATCAACGAACATTACCCCTTGGTTGATACCTCATCCCCATCGGTAAATGAACCGTAGGCGCATGTCTTCCCTCACCATACTGGAACTCATAGTAGTCTCCCGAACCATACACATGAGTGATCAAACTGGCCGGAGCCATCGCCACAATGCTACAATTCTCAGGCGTCAGCGAGATATCCAGAGGATTGAGTGCGCCGCTTGCATGAAAATCTCCATGCTTGACCTGGACCACTCCACGCTCTTGTACATCAACTCGTGCCTTCGCCATCCATTTACCCAGGCGAATCCAGCGTGGTAACGCCACTTCGCGTTCGCTCAGCACAAAAAATTCAAAGGTACTCTCCGGTGCCAATTCCTTTGAGCGTCCAAAGACCACTTCGTTATGGCTCATCTGTGGTGTCAAGTTGTAGTAGTTTACATTCGCCATCTTGAAGGTGCTGAACGAAAAGGTATAGCGCAAGGGATGTGCCGGTGTCACATAGACACCTTGTCGATTCATTTCATCCAGTTCCTCTGCATAGCGCGGCACCTGTGCCAGATTAGTATAGGGAGACTTCACCAGACCAAGCGCATAAGTCAACCCATAGTTATGCAGGTACTTCTCCGTCTCATAGAGACGCCCCATCTCGCGTGACGCATAGAAGAGGTAGTCATGCAGCTCCAGGTGGCAGACTTGGATAAACATGATGCTCTCCTACTTCTTCGCTTTGGCCTCTTTCATGCCAACACCGTATGCCTGTGCGTAGCGATTTGTTTCTGTATTGGCCTGCTTCAACACGGCTGAAAGGCGAGGCACCACGGCATCCATTGCCTCGAGGACAGCCGCTTGTGGCAGAGGAGTCTTGGCCCGTTGCTCCTGCGATAGCGTGTCATAAACAGCCTGAGTAAGCTGCAAATTGGAGAATATCTCACCATCTGAGAAGACGATGCTCGTCACATGATTCTCGACAGTCCCTGTGCGTGTATTTTGCGCCCCATATCGCTTTGTACGTAGCACATTATTTAGCACATAGATGAACTCCGCCTCTGTCGGGTCCTTGATGGTTACTACCGAAGGGAAGTAGACCTGTGGCAGCACATAATCCTGTTCACCCAATGCATTGCGCATCTTGCCATCTTCACTCATCGTGCCATTTTCTGAGGGAGCATTAAAGGTGAATTGCTGGTGTGACATATCATAGCCGGTGACCGAAAAGGCGGAGTCAACCAGTACCTTCGATCGTTCCGAGCCTTGATCGCCAATGGCAAAACCATAGTAGATACAGTCTGGACAGCGTTTGCAAAACTCAGCAGAGTTGTACTTGCAGCTCTCCACCAGACCATAGCGGCGCAATAGTTCACGTCCCGTCAAACGCTCCGGCGTCGATTGTTTCCGCTTAAAGAGTACAATACGTGTACTAGGAGTCTGTTCCTTACGCCCCAGGCTCACACGGCTGATGTTCAGCTCTCCGTCAGTCTGGAACAAAGCAAACGAGTTTGTCTCGCGCAGGGTGATGATGTGAGCATACTTGCCCATCGGCAACTTTGGAATATCGGCTTGGAAAACGTTGAGACCTTCTAAACTGTTCAAAAACATGATGTGTTACTCCTTCAATATTTTCTGCTAGGCTACGGGTTGTGGTTCTGTCTGTGGTTCCTGTTCCTGAATGCGCTGCTGATTGCGCAAATAGATATAGTAGGCTTCGCAGCCATCCTTGAAGCGATTGATACGGCTGCGCAGGATGCCTCGCTCGCCCTGGCAGTAATCTAGAAAGACCTCTTGATAAAAGCCCCGAACAAAGTCTGCTACAGCAGGAGCTTCCTTTGCATCAATATCTTTCCCCCAGAAGATAGCATAACCTGTCGCCTGTCGACTGCGTACACGGTCGAGCCAGTTCTTCAGCTCGCCCTGTATCTGCCAGAGTAGATCGTCCTCTTCAATGTTCAGAGGACTATTGATAATGGCTTTCGCCACAATATCAACGGGTTTCAAAATCGAATGTGACTGGTAGCCACCACGATAAAACTTCGTGTAAAAGTTTACACAACGTTGAATCTTGCCCAAATCTTCCTCCAATATCTTTTCATAGATGTGCAGGTATTGTCCTGCCTCACTTGCGTACAAAGAGTCACTGCGTTGCTGCTTACGCAGGTAACTAAACAAAAACAGCGGATCAGTATCCAAATCTCGTGCAATTGCACTCAAATGCTTCCATTCTGGCTTTCCCTGCTTCGCATAGGTGTCCAGATTGACGCGATAGATGCTTGCCAGGAGACGTAGTTTCGTCAGCAGCTGATTGACGCGCACGCGTTTCCCTTTCAGCAGGCGATCCAGATAAGGATGAGGAGCATCAAAGATCACCGTTTCGCGGAAGTCGCGGCCCGACGAGAAAAGTGGCAGCGACATCTCCGAAATGACCACCTTTGTATTCGTCACCAGTGGCAAAGCCAGAGCCAGAAAGGCTGGCATGGCCCACGTTGATGTATCGTCATCATCCTTTACTGCACGCATGCCAAAGAAGCACAGGCCAGGATACTGTTCTTTCTGAAATTTGAGATAGCTGCGATCGGGAGTGCTAGCCTGCTCTGCTACCTCATCACCATCGTCTGTCTCTTCATCATTAAATGCTTGCAGTCTCATCTCTTTCTGAGGAGCAGCAAAGGCGTCTAATTTCAGCAGATCACTTACTCTGATATCTTTCCCCTCAAGCTGGCGGCGCACTGAAAAGAAGTTGATATCCTGTAATTGATCCAGTATTCCCTGTACCATCGCCCCTGTTTCGGCAGTGAAGAAGAAATTGGGATATACCGCCAGGTACTTCGTCTTCATTGCCTCAAACTTACTGCCCGTCAAACGCAATTGACCCTTTTGCAAAATTTGCCGCAGCATTAGCTCAAGCGCACAAATCGCGCATACACCGCCAGCATTTTTGCCAGCGTACAATGATAGCTTATTCTTATAGACCCAAGGCTGGAATAATACAGCATTATCCGACTGTTCCTCAGTAGGGTAAGCACTGTTGCACAGAGTACAGATCAGTTTACGTCCCTTGCTTTTTGCTCCAGCATAGCGTGCCAGTTCGCCCTGAAAATCTGGCAGTACTCCACCAGCACGCATCGCTGCAGGCACTTCCACAATGCTATCAAGGTAAGATGTGAGATGGCTCAGGTATTTTTGTGGCATCTGTTTGCGTAGCTCTTCGCCTGCAAGCTTAATGATGAGCTGCAAAGTAGAGTTAAAGGTGTCCAGCAGATTGCCCTCTCCCTCATATTCAGTAATGCCTGGATGATCGCGGAGATAACAGGCACCTAACCAGAACCAGCGATATTCAACACCGCCTTTATTGGGTATTGTTTGAGCTTGCGCCCAGTAAGCTTGTAGTCCCAGATGCTCTATGACCCGTTCTGTTACTTGCTCACGTAACGAGTTTTGTTTCTTGTCCAGCATACCTAGCATCGTTACGAAGATGACCGACAAGAAGCGAGCCACCATACCTGCACGTTTGTCAGATGGAAAGTCCATTGGCAAATCAGCAGCAATCTCCCCACTCTCTTGCATTTGCCGTAACTTCGTCATTGGAATAGCCGTAATGTCGTTAGTGGTGCGGGAAATGGTGTAACGAGCCAGCAGTGTTGCATACTCCTCAAGGCTCAGGAACTCGAAGTAGTATCCTGGATGCTTGGCAATACCCTGAATGCTAAACTTGAATCCAGGGGCAGTCGTTCTGACTCGCTCTGCGCAAATTTCACGTAACTGTTTGCGCACCGCATCAACAATCTGCTCCGTTGTCAGCGCAAATTGCAGTGATTTGCGTTTGATGTAGACAACTCCGTCAGAGAAGAACAGATACGGCCAGATACCTTCGCGTCCCTCAATAAAGAGATGCACCAGGCCATTATTGATGACATTCGTGAGTAGACCACGTACCTCGCGCAGTTGGTGATAGCTGAAAACCAGCTGATTATCGCTCAACTCACTCAGGATAGAGGTGAGACGCTGCGATTCATCCGTGAGAATGCCGGCTGGCGATGCAATCAGATAGGCAATGCGGTCAGAGTAGGTACAGAGCGAGCGCAGCAAGCTAATGCGTCTCTCCGGCAATTGTAGTTGCCACAGAAACGTATTGAGATGGGTGCCATGCTTTTCCTGCGTGTTGACCACCAGGAAGGCAATATCTTCCAGGTAGGCCGCATAGTCAGGAAAAAAGGCTGCTACATTACACTTACGCAGCTCTTCCGCGATCAAATCTTTCGTCCGCTCAATGTCAGTGCGGCTTTTCGTCGGTACATCTCGCACGTCAGCTATTTTATCGACATCATGCATCAGGTAAGACAGGATATATACCTGACGCTCAACCTCTGTAAACGGTACTCGTCCCAGGTGTTCAGACTCGAGGATGTTCAATAAGCGCATCACAGGAAAGATGCCGTTGAGTTGATGACTCATCATGCTCTGGTCGGCCTTCTCGGCAAATTTACGCTTCGTCTCTTCGTCGAGCCGAGCATGTTGTGTATGATCACCTCCTTTCGCCGAACAGACCGCATAATGTTCCATCATGGCAGGCAGCATATGCTCAATAAATGCGCGTGAGACATCATCTGTCGTCTCAAGCTGGTCTTGCAGAAACTGTAAGAAAAACACAACTCCTCCCTTATCTATGCTAACCATACAATAGAGTGTCGCTAAAACATCAAAGGCTTATCGCCTTGAGTTTTACGGAAAAAAAGTAGAGATTCGAGCAACAGTGCCTCTTGTCCAAAGACTATCGAGTACTCATTGCCCGTGCTATCGTGCAAACGGTGGATAGGGAACATGGCCCCAAGATGCAAACGCTGCTTTAGTTCTGTACGCATGATGTCGCTGAGAATACAGGGCAGCTTCAGAGCTTTAAGTCGGCGATTCACCTGATCTACCCAGACAGGACGCGGCTCCCGTACAAAGATGCTATCCAGTACCTGTATCTGGTGCAGCATATTGGCATATTCTCCAAGATCGTAGTTCAGCCCCAGGATCAGGTTCAGGCGTTCGGGAATATATTTGAGCACTTTGAGATAGAGCAATTGCTTCTTAAATTCTCGCTCCTCCAACCCTCTCCTCTTTACTTCCTCCATAAAATCAGCTTCGGACAGCACCGCAAAATCGGTATTGGTTAACAGGAAGAACAGATCGTAGGTTTTAAGATGATCGTCAGTATCCCATACCCCACATGAAAGCGGACTCAATCCACGAAAACTCAGTAATTCGGAAATAATTTCTGGTCGCTGTTTGCTCATCTTCCAATATCTCTTCATCGCTTTTGCCATCACCGGCTGACTGAGAGAGCTATACTGCTGATCATATTGCTCGGTTAGTGCCATAGCCAGAGCTTCAGTCTCATCCTTCTGGCTGCTTAGTTCCACCAGGATATGCGCGGCCTGCACCACTCCCCAACGTTTCGTGTAGTTCTCAAACTCGGTCTCAGTCGGAAAAGCCTCCCCAATCGCCTCGTTGAACTGCTTGCGCTCCACTTCATCCCTCTCGCCAAATGTTTGTGTTAATCGTTCAAGCACAAAGCGAGGTACAAGTCCATAAGCGCGGTATTCAGCAAACCCCTCATGCCGTCCCAGCCGACCAAAACGCTGCAAGAAACTACCACCATTGAACGCCTCAAAAATCAGATAATTGATGCGAAAATCAACGCCAATATCCACCGTCGAAGTACCCACCAGAATATCCTTCTCAAACGAGCTTCGCCGCTCATCGCGATATGTCAAACCCGTATTTTCGCCGATAGTGATGCCGTATGGCTTCTCAAGACGTTCTTTCAAGAGCATCACCAGACGCCGGGCAGTTGCCACAGAGTAAACCAGGATAGCCGCTTTGGGCCTGTTTGTGCCTTGATGCTCTTGAAAGAACTGCCGGATATCCTCGATATGCTCTGCGATCCAGGTTTCCGTAGACATATCCTGGCTGACTTCATGAAGTTCCAACGAGCAAGCTTGCAGAATGCGGTGAGAATCAGCCTCTCCTGTAGAGCTATAATGCCCATTTATTTTCTTGTAGCGCATCTCACCATGTTCTAACAGCCTATCAAGCAACTTACTGGGTGTTGCGGAAAGGAATACAAACTTTTTTCGATCCGACTTCCCTTTATACAGTGTATGCAAATAGCCAAGCATATTCATCACCGAGATGACCTGTGGTACGCCGAAGACATGGAATTCGTCAAAGAGAAAATAGTCGAAGTATGCTCCTATCTCAAAAGGCAACTCTTTGCGTTGATGCTCCCAGCCATATTGCCGACTCATCATCAGGTGAACAAGATCAGGGTTCGTCAACAAAATTTTGTTCTTGCGCAGTAGACTACGTACCGCTTCCATACGCACCGTCTGATCGTGCTCACGCATCAAGCGCGTAATCTCATCGCTGAACATAAGGGCGGTATGAGGCAGCGAAATCTCCAGCCTTTGCTGATAGCTTGGCAACGCCTGATACTGATCCTGTATCAGCTCATTAGTGGGATACATGGCAATCACACTCTTCCGCTCCCGAAACGCCGCCAGATAACCACCCAGGCTCTTACCATCCCCCGTCATCGCCATATTAAAGATGACATCTACGTTGGGATCTTTATAAGCTTCAAACGTCTCAACCTGATGCTTCAGTAAGCGTGTTGAGCCAATGTGATAGGTTGAGTGATATTCAGAATAAACGGGTAGAATATCTAAACCTAATACCATAATCACTGCTCCATTTCTCTATCTATTTCACTGTCCCAAAAGGTTCTGCTAAAAACCAAGCCGAAATCATCATCGTTTGCCCAACGTCAAGACGCGAAGCCGTCTATAGTAGTGATGACCCTTGCGGTCATCATGTGGGGTGGAGTGGCTCATGAGGCCGAGGGACGGCTTATAAGGCGGCACTTATTTCCCCTCTTCCTCATACAACCCACTCATCCCCTTCACCGTCTCTCGCATCATCCGCACCAACTCTTCCGGCTCCAACGCCTTCACTTGCTCCCCATAGCCCAGCAACAACCGTCTTGCCCACCATACTGACTTCGCATAGCCCTCGACTATAGCTCCCTGCTCGTTTTCCCCTATCTCCACCTTTTGCTCACGTAAACGCGCACTCAGGCTCCCATGCCGGGCCAGCATGGGCGAAACCCAGTAGCGAATTTTCACACCGCGCCGTCGGCGGTTTTCAGGTGAAAAGAGGTCTTTGGAAGGAACAACCGAGCTAGGGCGAATACGGTCAACACGGTAGTCCACGAAAGTGTTGAGATCGAACAGATATGCCGTGAAATACCAGTGGCCTTCGCGATACTCTAACTCGTAAGGCTCTACATGCTCGTGCCATATCGGCTCGGCATCCCAACTGAGCGCAAGGGGTGTATAGGCAAAAGAGATATACGTGTGCAACTCCAGCGCCCGGTCCAAAGCCAGAATCGTATCACCATGCTGGCTATAATCTGCCACAGGTGAAAGAGGCAAAAGCAATGGTCGAGCTCGTCGCTTGCGCTTTTGCTGCACCAGCTGATGACCCTTTTCCGTGAATAACCACGCCCAGCGTTTCAGCAAATGTTGTACCGCCTCTGCGTACGGTGTTCCAGGAGTGAAACTCTCCTCTAACGCTACAAATGCCCGTGCCTCATCTTCATTGATGTCTATCGAAAAGAGAGACTGTGCTAAACCAAAGGTGCTGTTTTCGCCCTTACGTCGCTCATAAGTAATGGCTAGTCGGTGTAAGCTTTGTTGTCTGGCACACCATTCCTGAAGATCTTCTGCCTCTGGTGCCGGTAATTCATTAAGCTGGACACCAGTCAGTGTTTCAATATCGCGATCTAAGGCACGCTGCCTGGTACTCTTTCCATAAAAAGGCAGTTGTCTACTGATCTCTTCCCTGTTTAAGCGTTTGGGCCACGATACTTGAAACAAGGCAGCTAATAGCATAGTTCGCAGTGGTTTATCTTTGGCTGCCTTTTCTACCGAGGGCTTGTGAGACGCAGATTGTGTGCCAAAAAACTTTTCCTCCATACTGCGACCTTTCAATAATAATGCATTGTAGATAAAACGTTTTAGATGCGAATGCACTATCAAAAGTACTATCTCAGCAACTCATCTACATCCCAAGCATACCATACACCTATGGACAAAATCTGTCCTTATAGACGAATTTTGCGAGTAGTGCCGTATTTTCCAGAACCAGTTGGGTCATCATAGAACTCTTCCTGTTGCTCTCGGATCTGCCAGCCACCTGCTTCAAGTTCGCGTGCAGCGTAGGCCAAATTCCAGGTAACTCTGTCATCAGCACCTGGATGAACATGATGTTCCTGCCGTGAGATATACCCCAGCAGATGCATTCCTCTTTCAGGACTACACAATGTTGTAAACCTGCCCAGTTTACTAGGTTTACCAACCTCTGTCGAGGTCAATAAGACTCCTCTGCTTTGCGTCAATACGACAAGATTGTGGGACTACTCTCCCCTGGAGAAGACACTTTCGGTCAAGGAATTGCGCGAGATCTACACGCCTACCCCTACTGATGTGGCTTTTGTGGCAACCAAGGCACGCGGGGCAGCCCAAAAGTTCGCGCTGATGGGGCGACCCTCGTGGTCGCCCTGAATTTCTTATTGCATAAAAGCTTGAAACCATAGGATGGGCTACTCGTATACACTGTATTGGAAGGACTCTACATCTCACTGAAAGAGTCTCCCAAAGAGTATTATTAAAGAGAAAGCACCAACGCTATGTTCCATGTCGCCACAACCGACCTTCTACATTTGCTCACGACCTACGGATATTTGGCAGTGCTGGTATTTGTTGGTATTGAAAGTATCGGTATTCCCTTTCCTGGTGAAACGATGCTTCTTATTGCTGCCATTTACGCTGGTACGACACATCACCTCTTTATCCCTCTCGTGATTGTGGCTGCTGCCTGTGGTGCTATTCTTGGCGATAATATCGGTTTCTGGATAGGGCGTGAAGGCGGCTACCGTCTTATACGCCGCTACGGTCGCTATATTCGACTTGATGAGCGCAAGCTCAAACTGGGACAGTACCTTTTCCGCAAGCATGGAGGCAAAGTGGTCTTCTTCGGGCGTTTTATCGCTGTGCTGCGTGCCTTCGCTGCGTTTCTCGCTGGCACCAACCGCATGCCTTGGCCGAGATTTCTACTCTTCAATGCACTGGGAGGAATAGTGTGGGCAAGCCTCTATGGCATGGGTGGGTATCTTTTGGGCAACAACATCCATCGGTTCGCAGGGCCAGTCGGCACGATAACGCTCGTCCTGGCCGTACTTCTCATCCTTGTGTTGCTGGTCTTCGTGCGCCGCAACGAGCATCGATTAGAGGAAGAGGCAGAGAGAGCATTACCTGGCTCGCTGGATGGGTACTAGTCTACGGGCAAAGATACCAGGTTCCACGTCCCAAAGGGTTATCAATAGCTAAACAGAATACTGACATTTCATGACGTTTGTGGTATTCTCTCTCTCTGAGATTAAGCCCATACGCCAAGAAAATGGGCGTCAGTTATCGAACCGTCTTCCGCTGGTGGAAGGCGGGAAAACTGGACGCCTACCAACTCGATACAGGAACAATCATTGTTCGAGAGCCTGCACAAGCACAAGAGGATCTGGGTGTTGCTCTCTACGCTCGTGTTTCATCGGCAGATAGACAAGAGGATTTAGAAAGGCAGATGCAAGGTCTCAAGGATTATGCTGCCGCAAAAGGCTATTATGTCACCAAAACGGTGAGTGAGCTAGCATCGGGACTCAACGATAGCCGTCCAAAGCTCCTGAAACTGCTCACCGACCACGCCATCGGTGTTTTAGTTGTTGAGCATCGTGATCGGCTGACTCGTTTCGGCTTCAACTACCTTGAGCAATTGATGCAGATGCAAGGACGGCGGATTGAAGTGATCTTTCCTTCTGATACAGACAATGACCTGGTGGATGATTTCATTGCGATTATCACGAGCATGGCAAGTCGCATCTACGGACGTCGAACGAGCACGCGCCGAGCAGAAAAGATTAAGCAGTGCGTTGAGCAAGCGATGAAAGAAGAGGATGAAGCATGATTGTCAAACGAGGCTATCAGGCAGAACTCGACCTCAATAATGAGCAGGTGACGCTTGCCAGAAAGCATTGTGGAGCCGCACGGTGGGCATACAACTACGGCCTGCGTCGTAAGCAAGAAGCGTACAAAGCAGGTTTGAAAACACCCTATGCAGCAGACTTGCATCGGGAAATCAATGCGCTCAAAAAGACGGAAATCCCTTGGGCTTATGAAGTTAGCAAGTGCGCTTTCCAAGAGGCTCTACGGGACTTGGATGACGCTTTCAAGCACTTCTTTCGCAAAGTCAAGCTCAAGAAAGAGGGCAAGTGTGGCTATCCCAAATTCAAGAGCAAGAAAAAGGCCATAGGCGGCGCTCGTTTTACCGGAGCTATCCACGTCTACCCTGATGCTATCCAGTTGCCACGTTTAGGTCTCTTGCGGCTCAAGGAACAGAACTACCTTCCCATGAACGTCAAAATCGGCAGGGCGACCATCAGTGAAAAGGCTGGCAGATGGTACGTGTCCATTTGTGTACATGAGGAACAGGCGGAGCCAACACCAGCGACAGGTGAGGTCATTGGTGTAGACCTCGGCATTAAGATGCTCGCTGTCGTATCCGATGGACGGACATTCGACAATCCCAAGGCTCTGAGAAAGAAACTGAACAAGCTGAAGCGTACATCACGACGGCATTCCCGCAAGCGTAAAGGCTCTCAGAATAGGCAGAAAGCCAAAGCAAGATTAGCCAGGATGCACGCTCGTATTGCTAACGTTCGCAAAGATGCACTCCATAAAGCAACCTCTGCTATCGTAGCGAAAACCAAGCCTGATGAGCAGAGACCGCGTGTCATAGTGCTAGAGGATTTGCATGTCTCAGGTATGCTCAAGAACCGTCGCCTGAGCCGAGCTATTGCCGATGTGGGCATGTATGAGTTCCGTCGTCAGATCGAGTACAAGGCAGCATTTGCGGGCGTTGAGGTAAAGTTTGTCTCACGCTGGTATCCATCGTCTAAGACCTGCTCAGCATGTGGATGGATACATGAAGACTTAACGCTCGCTGATCGGATGTTCATCTGTCAGCAGTGCGGCACCGTTCTTGATCGAGATGAGAATGCGGCCTTAAATTTAGCCGCATCAGCGTAGTTGATTGATGTACCGCGAGTTACGCGGGAACTCACGCCTGTGGAGATCATGTAAGACCTGGGACACTAGGCAGTGATCGCCGAAGCAGGAACCGAACATCATTTGTGGCCTGTCCATAAATGTCTCAGTTTCGGATAACAGAACCGCTTATTGTGACCCCAGGGACGATTGAGCAGGAGAGGCAGAGGCACGCCTCCCGCACTGTTGCCAAGAAGATGAGAGTGTCGGAGTTCATAGGAGAGGCAGAGACACGCCTCCCGCACTGTTGCCAAGAAAATGATGGCGTCGGAGTTCATAGGAGAGCTTGCATATACAAGCCTTCGTGCAAGTTATGGAGGTTTTGATGAAGCGCCGGACCCTGTTTGGTCGCCCGCTGGGCATTAGCCTCATTATGCTCCAGAAGACCCTCTGGGGCAGTGTGATGCTCGTGGTGGCCGTCGTGCTGCTGACCTTCCACGCCCAGCATGTGACCAACCCCCTACAGCAGCTGTTCACAGGAGAGCTCGCTGAGGACCCACACGATCTGCTTGCCACTACACTCATCCGCCTGGTCCCGTTCGTTTCATTGCAGACGGAGCTACTGCTCGCTGTGGGGGTAACCGTATATGCCCTGCTGGAGGGGATCGAAGTCTGGGGGCTCTGGTACGATCTCATGTGGGTGGAACTGCTGATTGTGGTGGAGACGGCCGCCTTCCTCCCCTATGATGTTTGGGAGTTGGTACACCATCTCTCCGTCGTGAAAGTTCTCTCCCTCGTGATCAATATCCTGATCGTCTGGTATCTCCTCGCACGCTACCTTCGCAAGCGTGCTGTCCACCGAGAGCAGCACGAGCGCGTCCGGCAGCCGCCCGGTGTACGGCGGGGCCCTCGGAGCTAACGTTAAGAACAGGTAGGTTCTGAAGGGCCCTGTGCTTCCCCTCCGTCTGACTTGTGAAAATCTGTGGAAATGTGCTAGTATACTATTGACATTCAGATAAATGCCTGGACTGGAGAGAGCGATCTGGGCTCATAAGCAGCAGGTTGCCAAATCCAGATCATTTTCTGGATGACTATAGCGTGCAAACCACACCCATCGCCGAGATGCCTTTCTATTGGCACCTCACGGATTTTGAACCTGGCTTCTGCCAGTTGGGAGAGATCTGTGGGTCTTATCACAGTTTTGGTAACAGATAGAGGGCTGGGATGTGCGCTTGCAGGAGTGCTCGTTCCTTCTGTCGTGCGTGTCTTGGTGATCACTAGGCGCGTGCAAATAGTGGAGCGCTTCATTGTGGAAAATACTGGAGCGTTCTGGTATATTTTTGGCAGCAGTAGTCAAGCAAGAGTTGGCGAAAACACAAGAGAGCCAGGAAAGAGGCGAAAGATGCAAAAACATGTACGTCGCATTGCGGTCAGCACCGGAGGCGGCGATTGTCCTGGGCTGAATGCGGTTATCCGTGCGGTCGTCAAAACGGCCATCGGCGAGTATGGTTGGGAAGTGGTCGGTATTGAGGATGGCTACGATGGTTTGCTTGGGTACGAGGGCGCACGCGTGCGCCCGCTCACGCTGGCCGATGTGCGCGGGATCTTGCCGCGCGGCGGCACGATTCTGGGCACCTCCAGTCGCAGCAATCCCTTTGCGATGAAAGTCACGGTTGGCGGTCAGACGCAGGTGGCGGATCGTTCAAAGGAGGCGGTGGACCGCCTGGCCAGGCTGGGGGTGGATGTCTTGGTGACGATCGGCGGTGATGGGTCGATGCACATCGCGCAAGAGCTCCAAGCCCTTGGTGTGCAGTTGGTGGGCATTCCTAAGACGATTGATAATGACCTGCAGGCGACTGATCTCACCTTTGGGTTCGACACGGCGCTCCAAACCGCTACCGACGCCATTGATAAGCTGCACACCACCGCGGAGAGCCACCATCGTGCGATGGTGGTTGAAGTCATGGGGCGAACTGTTGGTTGGATTGCTCTGGAGGCTGGAATCGCTGGTGGCAGCGATGTGATTGTGATTCCAGAGATCCCTTATGACATAGAGCACCTTTGCCAGAAGGTCACCCAGCGTACCAGTAGCGGCGCCCGCTTCAGCATTGTGGTCGTCGCCGAGGGAGCGACAGAGGTGGGTGGCCAGCCGCATTATGTGCAAACGGGGGAGGGCGGGAAGCCGCGCCTGGGCGGCGTTGGTGAGCGTCTCGCGGAGCAGATCGCGGCCGTCGCCCAGGTAGAAACGCGTGCCACGGTGCTCGGCCATTTGCAGCGTGGCGGTGGGCCTTCGGCCTTTGACCGGCTGCTGGGGACGCGCTTTGGTGCGGCGGCGGTGCACCTGATTGCCCGTGGACAGATGGGCCGCATGGTGGCGTTACGCAGCAATGAGATTGTGGATGTGCCCATCGAGGACGCGATCGCCAGTCTCAAGTCCGTGCCGCCTGATGGCGAACTGGTACAGCTCGCTCGTAGCCTGGGGATTTCGTTTGGGAATTAAAAAGTGCTCAGCTCTCAGCGGGCAGCGGCTCTCTCATGATCGCTTGCCCCAGGGTGAGGACGAACGCAAGCAGGTGAGAGCTGATGGGTGGACTCTCCTGCTTGCGCTGGATGCTTGCTGCACAGCGGACTGGGTGAAAACCCGGCCCGCCGTCATGAGGTTGCGTTGCATCTGGGAACAGCAATTTGAGCCAGTCGAGCAAGGTGGGCAAGGGCGAACTGAACCTATCGTCATAGCAAATGGAGAAATCACCCATGGAAGTACGTAAACTCACCGAAGCTGATGCAGAGGCATTCTGGAATATTCGCCTGCGGGCCTTGCGCGACAATCCGGAATCGTTTGGCGCATCCTTCGAAGAATTTCTTGATCGTGGCATCGCCGGAGTCGCTCAAGGACTGCGTAAAAGTACTGCCACCCCAGACGACGTAACCTTTGGTGCATTCGACCGTAACATCGTTGGTATTGCCGGCTTCCGCCGCGAACCAGAGGCCAAGAAACATCACAAAGGCGTTATCTGGGGCATGTATGTGCCTGCCGAAATGCGCGGCAAAGGCATTGGTAAGGCCCTGGTCGAAGCCGCCATCACCTACGCCAAAACCTTACCCGATCTCGAACAGATCAACATCGCTGTCGTTCTCACCAGTAAAGAGGCTCATGACCTCTTCAAATCGGTTGGCTTCGAGACCTACGGCTTGGAAAAACGTGCCCTCAAGTTGCGTGACAAGTATTTTGACCAGGAACTGATGGTGCTTTACTTGAAACAATAGAGTTTTCCCATCAGAGTAGAAGAGGCGTTTTTGTTACTTATGAGAGCCATCCCTGGCCAAAGGAACTTGGCAGCAACCAGCGAGAAGCTGGTGCTGCCCTGCTAGCCTGTCGATATTCCTGTGGCTTCCTTAGGTCGTGGGCTTGATGTTCTGATTCACGCGAAAGAAATTCGCTGGATCGTACTTGCTCTTGATGGCTGCCAGACGCTCGTAGTTGTCCCGATAGCTCGCTTTGACGCGCTCCTCGCCCTCTTCCATCATGAAATTCACGTACGCGCCGCCCGCCGAATAGGGATGCAGATCCTCCCAGTACTTCCTGGCCCAGTCGACGATGAGGTCCTTATTGGCAGGATCGGGATCGACTCCCACAATCACCTCAGCCCAGGTGGCATCCCGGTAGCTCCACGCCGTGTCGTTCTTGCCCACCCGGTGCGCCGCTCCGTTCACCGGATAGAGGTGCATGCTCGATTGCATAGTCGGCAACTGGGAGCCGTGCTTCACGTGGAGCCGAATCGCATCGTCGCTCAACTCGTTCACAAAGTCCGCTTTCCAATACCACTGCAGCCCTGGCGGGTACAGCGGATCGAACATGCTCTGGAGCCCCGGATGCGGGATGGAGCCCACGAAGTCCAGGGCCGGGGTCAGAAAGCCCCGGATCGGTTTGAACGTTTCCTCGGCCTTCTCCAGAGGCCCAGTGTAGCACCACACCACCCCGCACATTTTCTTGTTGTGGAGATGCTCAGGAAAAGGCGGCCCAGGCGGTACCACCAGGAAGAGGAAGAAACCATTGATATCATCGGGTGCCTGCCTGATGAACTCCCGATACCACTTCATCACCTCGGGCGCCTGGTCCAGCTCCCACAGCATGGGGCCGGCATAGTCGGTATGGATCGGGTGGGCCTTGAACACGAACGAGGTGACGACGCCGAAGTTTCCACCACCGCCGCGCAGAGCCCACAAAAGATCCTCATGGTGCCGCTCGTCGGCAGTCACAAAGCGGCCATCGGCCAGCACAACATCGGCAGCGATCAGATTGTCGATCGCGAGACCGCATTTCCGGGTCAGGTGGCCCAGCCCCCCGCCCAGGGTGAGCCCGCCCACGCCAGTCGTGGAAATGATCCCGCTGGGGACCGCTAGGCCAAAGGTGTGGGTGGCGTGGTCGACGTCGCCCCAGGTGCTGCCTCCCCCGACCCGGATGGTTCCCGCTTGGGGATCGACGTGCGTGTAGCGAATGAGCGAGAGATCGATGACCAGGCCGTCATCGCAGATCCCCAGCCCTCCGGCGTTGTGTCCGCCACTCCGGATTGAAACGAGGAGGCCGTTCTCGCGACCGAAGTTGACCGCCGCGATGACATCGGCCACGTCAGCGCAACGCACGATCAGGGCGGGGTGCTTGTCGATCATGGCGTTGTAGACTTTGCGTGCAGCATTGTAGCCCTCATCGTCGGGCTGGAAGAGTTCTCCCCGTAGGCTGGCTTTCAAGGTTTCGATACGAGCCTTCTCGAGAACCGCGAACGTGGGGCTGCCGCCAAGCTGACCTTTGTGCTCTTGTTCTAACATGGAAGATATTCCTTTCTGTGTGGTGCTTCCTTTGTAGTAGACGTGTTTGCGCTAAAGGTTAGATACGAGGGGTTAACAAAAAAATGACAACGGGCGCGCAGATAGATGTATCTTACCTAAAGAATAGTATATCTGAAAAACCCAACAAATGCAACAAGCAAACAGTCTTTCTTCCTCACAAGATGAGATTGCTCCCAGCACTCTGTTCGCCTTCTCTCCTCAATAGACTATGGGGGTAAAGTGCGATGCATTTGTGTCGATAACATATTTAACAGAGAACGTGCTTTGCATTGCTCATCAACTCAGAAGAATAGAGACTCTAACATGAAACGTTTCCATCTCGTCAGTCGCCTTGCCAACGTGTGTTTGGGCCTGGTGCTACTTTTCCTGGCGGGGTACTCGATATCGACAGCTGTACTTATTCGGCAGGCCTCGAGCGCGGCCGAGACCTCGACTCACTTGAGTGACCTGTATCGGCAAATCCTCTACACCCTCTCCATCGAGGAATCAGTCCAGTATGAATATGTGCTAAGGCCGGGTACTAGCCTACGCAATGAACATATGGCGGCAGCCGATACGCTGCGGGTGCTGCTTCAGCACCTGCAACACGACGGCAAGGCAGATGATCAGGCCCTTGTCGATACAGTCCTCGCCGAGCAAGAACGCTATTTGCTCTTCGCAGGCCAGTTTTTTGCAGCCGTTGACGCCCATAATCTCGCCCTTGTGCATACGATGTACGCCAACAACGTCGATCCCTTGTCCAAGCGCATCACTCAGCAAGTGCAGCAGGCGTCTAACAAAGATCAAGCCCAGGCCAGCAACAATTTGGCACAGCTCTCCCGGTTACAGAGCATCACCTTTGCGATGACGCCGGTGGTATTTGTCATGGGCTTGCTGCTCATCGCCATCTCCACAGGGATCACCAGAACCTTCCGCAAGAAGATCGATGAGGCCATGCAGGTCGAAATGGCACGCCTTGAACGCATGGCATTGACTGACCCACTCACCAGCCTGGGGAATCATTATGCCTATCAGGAGTATCTTTCCCATGCATTGGAAGAGGCGCGTGGTGATGGTGACCCGTTCGGGCTGGCCCTACTCGATCTCGACGAGTTCAAGATCATCAATGACGAGCAGGGACATCAACGCGGAGATGAAGTCCTGCTTGCCTTGGCTTCGCTCCTGCGTGAGGTCAAAGTCTCGGATGCACTCTTTCGCCTGGGCGGCGATGACTTTGCCGTGATTCTGCCACAGACCTCCCTGGCCGAGGCCACACACGCCCTCGAACGGCTACGCGAGGATGTGGCTCGGCGTTCTCTGGGGGTCACTGTGAGTATTGGCTTGGTGTACAGTGGTTCAGGAGAAACCAGCCTAGAGTTGCTGCAGGCCCAAGCCAAGGCGGCCTTGCAGCAAGCCAAGCGCAGTGGGCGCAATCGTGTCCAGACCTTTGAGGAGATCAAAGGGAGGGTGTCGATTGTATCCTCAGCGAAGATTCAGTCGCTTCGTCAGTTGCTCAGCGAGCGCAAGATGACCATCGCCTTCCAGCCAATCTGGAACCTTGCCACTGGCAGCGTCCTGGCGTTCGAAGCACTGGCGCGGCCTGCTGCCGACTATGGCTTTACGGGACCACAAGAGATGTTCGATATCGCCGAGTACATCGGACGAGCGCACGAACTCGATGCCGTCTGTGTCCAGGCTATCCTGGCTCGTGCCGCAGATCTCCCCCCTGATGCTCTGCTATTCCTGAACCTGACGCCCCAAACGCTCGTCCATGACCTGCTAACCGGGGCCACCCTCCTGGAGGCGGTCGTCACCGCCGGGCTGACACCCTCCCACGTAGTGTTGGAGATTACCGAACGCTCCATCGTGGATCTGGCCGAGGTTGTCCAGAAAGTCAAATTCCTGCGGACGCTGGGGTTCGGGGTCGCCCTCGATGATGCAGGAGCGGGCAATGCGGGATTGGAGATGCTCAGTCAATTGTCGGTGGATTTCGTCAAAATTGATCGCGACGTGGTGGGCCGCGCCCTCACCGACCAGGCGGCCCACAGCGTCCTCACCGGGATCGCCACCATCGCCCGTGGGTCACACACCTCCGTGGTCGCTGAAGGCATTGAAAACCAGGCGATGCTCGAGCTGGTATACCAGCTCGAAGTACAATGTGCTCAGGGCTATTTGCTTGGGCGCCCCAGCGAAAAGATTCCGCAAGGCCGTGCCTTACAAGACCTGAGCCCATTGATGTACACAGGCGTGCATTAAACCTGAGTACGCACTGCGATTCCCCCTCAACTTTCCGGGGAGTGACAGGTCCCTAATAGCCACTCGGCGTAGGGGTACTTGGTGGGGCGCTCGTTCCTGACAGCGTGGGAGTAGCGACAAACCATTTCCCCTTAAACCCCTCGCCATTGGTCTGACCAGGAGCGGTATCTTTTGAGTATATATAGAGCAGATGCCCATTATACTCGACCTGGTGGCCATTCGTATCCGTTACAACACTCAAGGTTCCCGGGAGGGGTGTCGCGCTGGTGGGCGAGCCTGTGCCTGTGAAGAGCAGCGGCGGCCAGATCCCGGCACACGTCCCTGTGCAGGCAGCTTTCGTCGCCGTATCCAGCGTAAAGTAGTACAAGGTACTGCCCTGAGCATTGGTTAGGATGGTTTCGGATTTCCCATTCACCGTCACTGTGGCCGTCTTTACCATGGGCGTTGAACTGGTGGGAGCCGTGGTTGGCGTCGTCCCACTGCTACTCCCAGAGCCTGTAGAACTGGAACTGCCGCATGCGACGACGATCAGGGCTATGGCAAGAATACTCGTGATCTGAAACGTCCGTTTGAGAGACAACATCTGTGGGTTGCTCCTTTCGTATTGGAATCAAAGCCCGCTTCTCCTCCTCAGTATTACATACGTCAGAAGAGGAGGCTAACTCACATCCTCATGAGCATACCACTCCCAAAGTTTGTGATGAAAAAGCCATGGTCGGAGCGGCGACAACCGCTCCGACCATGGCTTTTTCATCACAAACTCTCAATAGTTTCCTTCAGCTTCACTACTTCAGCACTCATCGGCGTCAATTGCTGGCGCATTCCCACAATCTTCTCCTGTTCGAGCCGCACAAAACGTATGTATGGGGCCAGCGCATCATACACGCGCTGAATAGCACCGTTCAGTTCCTTATGAAACTGATCGCTCATCAGCGTATGCAAGCGCTGACGCAGTTCTTGCATCTTCTCCTCAAACTCGCGCTTGGCTTTGGCTTTACGTGCAGGAATAATGAAGAGACCAAGTGTCAGTGCCACGACTCCTGCCGTAATCCCTGTCACATCCAGAAAGGTGAAACCAACCGCCGCAGCTGCTACCGCACCGATGGTGCCTATAGCCAGCCCTCCACCACCCACAAGCAGAGTCTGTACCACTGACGACTGTAGACCTGCCGAAAGCTGTTCCGCCTCCTGCTGGTGATTGTAAGCTGCCACCAGATTGCTAGCCTTCTCAAAAACCTCACGTAACAGAGCCTGGCGTGTATAGTCAAACTGCCGGTTGATTGACCCGATCATCTGCTCATCGCGAATACTGCTGTCTTTGCGCCTCCGATCCAGATATTCCATGATAGACTGGCGCAACTTCTGCTCCTGATCGGTCAGCCAATCGGTTAAATCACGTACTGCTTTATCAATGCGATTAGCACTATCACCGATCACCGCCTCCTCAAATTGCTGCCGTATCTTATCGGCCTGGATCAACTCAAAAGTGCGTGTCAGGCGAATAGTATCATCAAAGAAACGGTCGCCGCGCTGGCTCATCTCCAACACAATATTCTCAATTTCGCCCAGACGATGCGTGAAGTTCCCCTCCATCTCCTTGCGATACTGCTGCAAGTTCCCCTCAATCGTACGCACTGTCTTATCATCTTCCGTCAGCAAACGCACACGCTGCTCGATGGCATTCTGCGTCTCTCCGATCATACGCTGCATCACACCCAATGGGCTGAGCAGCTTCAGCCGTGCGCGTTCACCCTCATCCAGCTTATGGAAAAGGTAATGCTCCAACGCCCCAATGCGACTACTTTCCCACAAACGAATCGCCTGGTGTCCGATGGCCGTGTGTGATTGCTGAGCCTGCAAGACCGACACCGGAAAAATCTCCGGCTGAAAACCTAACAAACGCCGACAATTATCCTCTATGAACGTCATCGCCTTATTCAGCTCGCTCTGCGAACGATATAGGTCCGCCTTATTGAGTACGAGCAAAACCTTTTTATTCCACTTACGGATGCCCTCTAGAAATGCCCGTTCGCTCTCAGTAAAGGGTCGATCCGCCGAAGTCACCAGCAAAATCAGGTCGCTATGAGGGATAAAATCTTTCGTCATGCGTTCATGCTCGCGTACCACCGCATTAATACCAGGCGTATCCACAATGCTGATATTTTTTAAGAAGTCAGCAGGGAAGAGCTGTTCTATCGTCTCTTGATCAAGTTGCACCTGCCGATTTTGTGCGCCATAGCGTATCTTAGTAATTTTTGCCGTCGTCGGTGTCACACCCTCGGGCAAGATAGGCGCACGCAACAACGCGTTAATCAGGGCCGACTTACCCGCATTGAACTCGCCCACCACTACCAACAAAAAAAGCTCTTCAAGCGAGCTAATCACCTGCTCTAACGTTGGGGCATGCGTACCCAGTCCCTCTATGCCGATCAGGCATGTCTGAAGTGCGTTGGCTAAGCGCCGCTCCCTCTGTAAAATGTCTCGTTGCTGTTCATGCACGTCAATCGGGGGCATCGGCTATCCCTTCCCGCTCTCTTGTGTGGGAGGGTGAAATGCACGAACCTCTCCACATTATATAATACTCTTTATACATCCGTTTTAGACTCAATGGCTCCGTGCCTCCGTAATAATGCAGCTATATCCTGCTGCTGCTGCTCAATCGCCAGCCTCAACGGCGTTTTGCCCTCGAAATCGGTGAGATTGGCTTGTGCTCCATGTTCCAGCAACCACAATACCATCGCCTTCTGCCCGAACAGTACCGCGCCATGCAGAGCCGTAGTCTTTCCCTCGCCTGCATTGATATCCGCTCCATAACTCAGCAGTAACTCAGCAATATCTACATGATTATGCAATATAGGATAATACATCACAGGAATTTCATGCGCTCCAATCGCATGTACAAGACTAGAGTTAGCATGTAGCATACTCTTGACCTGCTCCTTCATACCCAGCATCGCCGCAGTACAGATATCCAGCGGTGCGCCCGCTCCTAAAAGTATCTTTGCAATCTCTTCCTGCCCCGTCTGTGCCGCCGCCTGAAGCGGTGTCTCACCCCATGTTGCCACCGCATTGACCAATACCGGATATTGTCCCAGTAATTCCTTAACTCGTGTCAGATTTCCATGTGACACGCCCACAAATTCATCGATCACATCTTGCGAAGGAACAGGTGTGTTCATAAGAAAATCTCCTTGTTGTGGTGGTCGCTCACGCGACATCTCAGCCGCACGTTGCAACGCTTCCTCAACCCATTGACGCTGCTCATAATATATACGTATCAGGAGCAAGCTGGTTATTGCCATGATCCGCCTGATCCTGTTCAAAATTACTTATCTCTTTGGAATTTCTTATAGCCTCAATACGTTAATCACAGAACCTCGGCCTGCGGAAGCCCTCTCTATGAGAGCGGGGAGGAAGCAGGCGTTCCTTGTTCGGGGGCGGGATGGGGACCCCTTCTCCTATGGCATAACTGTATCCATCTTGCCTCCAAAGTAGCGTGCAATATCGGTGGCTGATGCCCGCTGCCCGTCTGGTGGAGGTGACCACATCGAACGAGCCAGAGGCACGGCAAAGGACGCGTCCAAGATGCCTGCCTTGCCGTTTGCCCACAGGCACCACCGCACGCACGATATCCCCACTTTGCATCCCAAAGTGGTGCTTCTGTCGGCTCCGATGTCGGATGGGCAAGCCCACTTTGTTTGTCCCGCACATCTGCCGGTTCCCATGCCCTCTGGCCGTAATGAGCAGCGGACGAACTCCCTGGATGGACAGGTACTCCGGGGTGCTGACCCCGACCAGAGCCGCGTCCAGCCAATGCCTTTTCGGCAGTTGGTGCACCGCCCGGTTGTAGCTGGTGAGCCCCCCACTGCCGGTCTCCAGAGGTAAGCCCTCGGCCTTGAGCCCCTCGAAGAGCCGCCAGCGGGTCGTGTTGACCGCTGCGGCGTCGGCTAACGGTCGTTTCCTCTCTTGCTGGATGCGTGCCAACAACTCAGGGCGGCCTGCCAGGAACTCGCCAACATCCTTTGTTCCCTTGGCGAGGTTGCAGGCCTGGCAGGAGAGTACGAGGTTGCTTATCCGATGGCTCCCTCCACGGGCGCGGGCTTGCACGTGCTCCACCTGGAGGGGGACGTTCTGCTTTGCGCAGTAGACGCACGCTCTGCCCCACTTTTCGAGCAGATACGAGCGCACCTCGTATCTAGCGAGGGTCCCCTGTTGATACTTCACGCCCTGGATCGTGGCATCTTGCATGGCCTGCGTGTCAAACTTGACCAGTTCTTGAGAGAGTGCCGTAACGGGGGCCAGCCGTCGAAGCCGTCCCACCCAAGTCAAAGTGGTAGCCACCCGATGGTCCAACGAGGGAGGCACCTGATCGGGACGCGAACGTCGATTGAGAAAGCGCCTC
>WNFX01001064.1_pt1 | contig 28389 bp, 20 predicted proteins | sample 5400111 | NCBI WGS metagenome assembly WNFX01 (sample SAMN13153363, study PRJNA577476) | soil metagenome | isolation source: 40 cm soil or saprolite under grassland replicate 1 | place: USA:California | collected 2016-06-15
TAACTGGTCATCCCCACCCAGACTTTGCTCACGCTGTGGCGAGCCACCCCACCCAGGGTGGCTTGGGGAGGGCGTCGTGTCCCTTCAAACTCAACGTGACTTTTGGGAGGCTTGACAAATTTTATGGCTTCTCGGTAAAAATTTTCCGCTTGCAATCGGGATTTTGACAGAAAAAGCGATGCACCTGCACACGCAACGTCAAGCGCAACGATCCCCAAGGCAAATCTTGGAGCGTTCGCGTGTACGTGCTATGCACCCCTCTCGTACTCTGCCCACACACTGGGCATTGCCCCTGGGTTTGCAAGGAGACGAGTACCAGCGTCAGTCTCTCCGAGGAAAGCTGGAGCTGCTGCATCCTCAGCTTTTCTGAAGCGGGGATCAGTTGCTCGACCAAGACTTCAAGCCGATCCGTGACGTCCCAACAATATGATGTTTGCATCTTTTCATCATATCATCTCCTGTCTTGTTCAGCTTATCATCAAAAGTTGGGGAGAGCCACGAGGGGCACAGCCATCACATAAAATGGAGGTCAAAAGGTGGTCCAGACCGAGCCGAAAACCGAGTGCTCCTTCATCCCAATTGTCATCAACAAGTACACAGCCAAGGTTTACATGTGGAAAAACCGCGTCCCGCAAGGGGCGTTAGAAAGGCTTGAGCTGCTTGACGCGAAAGTTTCACGAGCAGTTCTTAGAGGGCGGGTCGGTGGTAACACCGCCCTGCTACTCGACACGCTGGCAACAGGGACAAACACACACTACCGGATGTACCACATCGGCGGCTTTAAAGGTGGCAAGTGGTATAATAAACAACTGGATACGATCCGCTCGAAGCGAGATCGTTGTAAAAAGGGGTCACGCAGGTACCGGCACTTGAGCCTGGTGTACAGCCGTCTCTCGCAACAGAAGCGCAACAAACAAAAGGACTGTCTGCATAAGGCGTCCCATCTCATTGCTCACAAACTGGTTGAGAGAACCGTCAACATGTTGAAAGACATGTAGAAAGGCAGAGATGCTAGATGACGACTCATAGTTCGAAATACCGCTCTTCCGCCGTTGGACACGTTATCAGAGAACATCGCAAGGCGCGTGGGCTTACTCAGAAGCAACTCGCGTGTGAATTGGGCGTAGAAGCGCGTACGCTGCGCATGTATGAGAATGGTGAACGCGTGCTAGAAAGTATCTCGGACCTGCGTCGCATTGCGGACCTTCTGGAAATAGATCCCGTGGAGCTTGGCCTTGCTGCCTCAAAACACGATATTTCTACCGCGGCGCAGGTACAAGAAATTGTTGAACGCGTCTCACTGCTGATTCTGCAGGCGCGCTTTATCGAGGCACGCACGACCGTCGACACTTTTTTCCGCAATCTAAAACGGCAATCTGGCAATGAAGATCCTGCCTTTCTTCGTGCTCTCGCGCAGGCCCACTGTCTCGCCGGTCAGGTTCAGGCAATCACACGCAGGACCCGCGAAGTGGAGTATATGCTTTACCATTTCCGGGAGATGGCGCAGATCGCGCAGGCCATCGATGATCAAACACTGCTCAACCTCGCGCTCTCCTACCAGGGCGATATGCTGCGCCGGCGCGGCGAGGTAGCTCAGGCCATCCTCTATCTGGAACAGGCCCGTGAGTGTACGCCGCTTGCCGATACAGCAGCACGTGGTAACAACGCGCTGTTGCTGGGACGAGCATACTCAAGCAATGAAGATTACGAGGATTTTGAGCGCGAGATGACGTGTGCCGAACAGATAGCACATACTGTTTCTACAACGCCTGCTCCTCTCACGTTATATAGCCTGATCTCTGTCTATGAAGAGTACGCAAGTAGCTACGCGAGAATGGGCAAGCTCGAAAAGAGTCTTCATTACCTCCAACTTGCCGAAAAGCATCTGCCCACGAATAACCTCTGGAGCATGTTCCTCAAAGCGACGCGCGCTGAAATACTGGTTTATAGCGGTGAAATTGTTCATGCCGTGCCGCTTTTGATAGAGGTGGCGCACCTGGCTCAGATGTATGGTCACCAACGCCTCATCGAACGCCTCTATCGTTTGCAATATTATCTCGACGATCAATCCTCGCTCATGAGACAGGCCAGCCGGTCCTTGAGCGAAATATTGCATGGGCCGGTAGAACGCTGATCTCCTATAGTTATCCTCTCTAAAGAGGAACAAATTATTCCTCCCTTGTATGCGCGTGATTTATCAGCTTTGTGCATATTGTATAATTTTATAAAAAGCTCAAGGTTTTCTTATTGCATCGTGACTCTTCAGGTTCTCTCGATCTGACCCCTCAGCGCCTGTGGCGAGGAGATCTGAGGAGTTGTAAATGCATCTTTTGCATTTATCCCATTAATGAATTGTGCTACTTGCACAAAGTACAAAGAATAACCTTGATTATGGCAAAATATGTACCTATTTTTAACGAAGAGGAATGATACATTCCTCTACCTTGAAAGATATGAATGTGCATATTATACTATTAGCAAGTGGATGAAACCATGTACATAGCAGTGTCGCTGTAGTTTATTGTCCTCACTCGCGACAGATAACTTGACGTGTCACCGATGCAGTGAAAACAAACGGATATCCCGGATGGCGAAGATGCCTTTGAGGGTAACACCCATAAAGGTAAAAAGTATGAAGTTACTTATATCGCCGCGCGAACCGGGAGGAGACCGTGCTGAAAGTTACTGCATTAGAACAAACACAGACCTCTACCGCTTCTTCAAGCGTTGCTACTCACTGCCCATATTGTGCTTTTCAATGTGGGATGCATTTGAAGGGGCCACGCGCAAACATCACGGTAGCTGGAAATGCGTCATTTCCGGTGAACAAGGGAGGCTTATGTGTCAAGGGGTGGACGGCTCCCGATACACTGTCCCATCCTGATCGCCTGCTTTCTCCCCTTGCTCGTGATGCGGGTGGGACATTCGTGCCAGTAACGTGGGACGAGGCGTTGACGCGTGTAGTAGAAGCGTTTCGGCGTGTGCAGGCGCGCTATGGACGTGATGCGGTCGGTGTCTTTGGCGGGGGCTCACTCACCAACGAAAAGGCGTATCTGCTCGGCAAGTTCGCGCGCGTGGCTCTGGGAACCTCGAATATCGACTACAATGGACGCTTTTGTATGTCGTCTGCCGCAGCCGCCTCTCAGAAAGCCTTTGGCCTTGATCGTGGCTTACCCTTTCCACTTGCTGATATCCCGCATGCTGAAGTGCTGCTTTTGCCTGGCAGCAACATAGCCGAGACGATGCCTCCCATGATGCAGTATATCGAGGCACAGCGCAGCAATGGTGGCAAGCTTATCGTTGTCGACCCACGTTTCTCCGCGACTGCGCGTGCTGCCGCGCTGCATCTCAGTCTTACGCCCGGCTCGGACGCTGTCCTGGCGAATGGCCTCCTGCATATTCTGATCCGCGATGGCTTGATTGATCGCAATTACATTCTTGAACGAACCGAGGGCTTCGACCGTGTAAAAGCCGTTGCCGCGACCTACTGGCCCGAACGTGTGGAGCGTCTGATCGGTGTGCCGGAAGCGCAACTGGTCCGGGCCGCGCACATGCTCGGTACGGCTACATCCGCGATGATCCTCACTGCGCGTGGTGCTGAGCAGCAGAGTCAGGGAGTAAATAATACGCTGGCATACATCAATATTGCTCTGGCGCTTGGTCTGGTGGGGCGTCCCTATAGTGGTTATGGTTGTTTGACCGGGCAGGGTAACGGTCAGGGCGGACGCGAGCACGGCCAGAAGGCGGACCAGCTCCCTGGCTATCGTAAGATCGACGACCCGGCTGCGCGTCGTCATGTTGCGGGGGTATGGAGAATCGCGGAAAGCGAGCTTCCTGGCCCGGGAAAGTCTGCTTATGAGATGCTCGATCAGCTTGGGAGGGAAGATGGTGTACGCGCACTCTTTGTCATGGGGTCGAACGTTGTCGTATCCGCTCCCCATGCTACGCATATTCGGGAGCGTCTCAAGTCGCTGGATACGCTGGTAGTCGCCGACTTTTTTCTTTCAGAGACGGCGCAGCTTGCCGATGTTGTGCTGCCGGCGACCCAATGGGCCGAAGAGGAAGGCACGATGACAAACCTGGAGGGCCGCGTCATTCTGCGCAAGCGTGCCTTTGAGCCGCCTCCGGACGTACGAAGCGATACGCAGTTGCTTTGCACCCTGGCTGCTCGCCTGGGAAAGGGACAGTATTTTGAGTATAGCCGGACGGAGCAGATTTTTGCAGAACTACGCCGGGCCAGTGCTGGAGGCGTTGCCGATTACGCGGGCATTACCTATGAAAAAATCCAGGACAATGATGGAGTGTTCTGGCCCTGCCCGTCTGAAGATCATCCCGGCACGCCCCGCCTGTTCCAGGAGCGATTCCCCACGCCTACCGGCAAGGCACGTTTTCACGCTATTCGTCATCAGCCGCCCGCCGAGACGATAGATAGCGAGTATCCCCTGTATTTGACCACCGGGCGCGTACTCGCTCAGTACCAGTCGGGAACGCAGACACGGCGCGTCGAGCAGTTGCGCTCGATCATGCCCGATCCATTGGCGGAGATGCATCCCATCGTGGCGAGGCGCTATAAGCTCGCCAACGGCGATAGCGTAACACTGGCGACACGACGGGGAGCAGCTACGTTCACGGTGAAAGTCACAACGGATATTCGCGAAGATACCATCTTCGTCCCCTTCCACTGGGCTGGCAACCAGTCCGTCAATCGTTTAACCAATCCGGCGTTAGATCCCACGAGTCGCATGCCGGAGTTCAAAGTATGTTCAGTACGTATCGAACCACTAGTAGTCACGCAAGAGGATGGACTATGACGCAGAAACAACGTCTCGTAATCATCGGAAATGGTATGGCCGGTGCGCGCCTGGTCGAGGAGGTGTTAGCGCGCCAGGGTGGCGAGCTTTTTGAGATCATCATGTTTGGCGACGAGCCATATGGCAATTACAACCGTATTCTCCTCTCCGGCGTGCTGGCGGGTACCCACGACCCGAAGGATATCTTTATCAATCTTCTCTCCTGGTATGAAGAGAACAACATTACATTGCACGCGGGTAAGCGCGTAAGCGCGATTGATCCCGTTGCGAAAGTGGTACTGGCCGGAGACGACCTGGTAGAACGCTACGATAAGTTGGTAATCGCCACCGGGAGCTCTCCTTTTGTACCGAACTTAGAGAATCTTGCGGATGGGAGCAGTAGATTTAAAGATGGTGTTTTCGTCTTTCGCACGATGGACGATTGCCAGGAGATGATTGAATACGCTGCCAGCGCGAAGATCGCGGTGGTGGTGGGTGGCGGTCTGCTGGGACTCGAAGCGGCGCGCGGCCTGCTCAATCGCGGGCTCGAAGTGCACGTGGCCCATGTAACGACCCATCCGATGAACGTACAACTTGATCTTCCCGCCGGAAAGATCTTGAAAAAGTCTTTAGAAGATATGGGTGTGAACCTCCATCTGAAGAAGCGAGCTGCCGCTGCCCTTGGCAATGGACGTATCACCGGCCTGGCCTTCCAGGATGGGTCGTCACTCGACTGCGACATGGTCGTCATTTCAACGGGCATTCGTCCCAATGTAGAGCTTGCGCGGCAGGCTGGCCTCGTCGTTGAGCAGGGGATCATCGTCAATGACGATCTCTCCTGTAAAGATACCCTGGACATCTACGCCCTCGGTGAATGTGTGCAGCATCGCGGTCAGACGTATGGTCTGGTTGCTCCTATATGGGAACAGGCCCAGGTCCTGGCCGAGAATCTCACAAACGAGACCGCTCAAGCGCTTTACCAGGGGTCCCAGGTCTCGACGAAACTGAAAGTGATGGGCGTGGATCTGGCGGTGATGGGTGAGAAAGATCCTTGCTGCGAAGACGACGAGGTGGTGACCTATACCGAACCAGGTCGAGGCATTTATAAAAAGCTGATTATTCATGATGATCATCTTGTGGGCGCGATCTTAATGGGTGATGGCCAGACGGCTCCAAAGTTATTGCAACTCTTTGATCGCAAAGGGGCCTTGCCTGAGAATCGAGCGGAACTGTTGTTCCCCATAGCGGGTGAGAGTAAAGCCGCCAGTGTGGCCGATCTACCTGATAGCGCGCAGATCTGTAATTGCAATGGCGTCACGAAAGGCAAGATTGTCGCTGCTGTCAAAGCCGGAAAGCGCAGTTTGAAGGTGCTCTGCGATGCCACACGTGCTGGAACGGGGTGTGGTACCTGCAAAGCCCAGGTCCAGGAAATCTTAGAACTGACCGCTGGCGATCAACTGGTTGAAGATCCATCTATCCACTATTACGTACCGGGCGTGCCGCTGACCAAGCCCGAATTGATAAAAGCTCTCAAAGAGCGAGAACTGCACAGCGTCTCTGCCGTCTTCACAGCTCTTGCCGATGGTAAGGAAGATCCCGGTAGCAAGCTCGGGCTTGCCTCATTGCTCAAGACCATCTGGGGCAAAGACTACGAGGACGAGCGCGATGCCCGTTTCATCAACGACCGCGTGCACGCCAACATTCAGCGCGACGGAACGTTTAGCGTTGTGCCGCGCATCTATGGCGGTGTAACCTCGGCGGCGGAACTGCGTCGTATCGCGGATGTCGCCGAAAAGCACGATGTTCCTATGGTAAAGATTACCGGTGGGCAGCGCATCGATATGCTCGGTATTCCGAGAGAAAAGTTACCAGCGGTCTGGCAGGATCTGGGCATACCCTCCGGCCATGCCTATACCAAGGCGTTCCGTACCTGTAAAACCTGCGTGGGAACCGAGTTTTGTCGCTACGGGGTGGGCGATAGTACGAACCTGGGTATTAAGGTCGAGCGACGCTTCCAGGGCATCGAATCGCCGCACAAGATGAAGCTTGCCGTCTCTGGCTGTCCCCGCAACTGTGCCGAGGCAACCGTCAAAGACCTGGGCGCGGTAGCAATCGAAGGAGGCAGGTGGGAAATCTATATTGGTGGCGCGGCAGGAGCTTCTGTACGCAAGGGCGATGTGCTGTGCGTAGTAGATTCGCACGAAAAGGTAGTGCAATACATGGGACGCTTCATGCAATACTACCGCGAAAATGCTAAATACCTGGAACGAACATATGGCTTTGTTGAGCGTGTCGGCATCGAGCATCTGCGGCGTATGCTGGTGGATGACGCGGAAAATATAGGGCAGCGTTTAGACGAGGATATTCAGGCGGCTGTAGATGCCTACAAGGACCCCTGGCAGGAGGCAGTCACACCCACATCTCCCGTTCAGTTCACGAGCGTTGTAGATACGGTCAATACGGTAGAGAAAGTGGAGGCGCTGCGGTCATGAGTGTTCTGAGAGAAGAGAGAAAGTCCAGAGAAACCGGGGCTGCCACTGTTCGTGTGATCTATAATCTCGGCTCGGTCCAGCGCATTCCTCTGGGGGAAGGACGAACGTTTCGTGTCAGGGATACCACTGTCGCAATCTTTCGCGCGCGTGACGGCAGTGTCTTTGCCACGCAACCGAATTGCCCTCATCGAGGGGGACCGCTCGCCGATGGCCTGGTCGGAGCGGGCAAAGTGATCTGTCCATTGCATAGCTTCGCATTCAACCTGGCAACGGGGCAGCCCATCGAAAATCCGTGCGAGCAGCTCCGCACCTATCCTGTTTCCTTGAGCGAGGCAGGCGATATCCTGCTCACCCTGGATATCTAGTATTTAAGGAAGACGAAAATGAGCAGTTTCAAAGCGGCACGAATTGCCCTTCTGGAGGCGCGCATGAGCCGCGAAATCGCGGATATGATCCGTCGCTACGGCGGTGAACCATATTGCGCGCCGGCAGTGCGCGAAGCCTCATTGGAGTGTGAAGAGCAGGTGTCGTTATTTATTGACCACCTTACTCACTCAGTGTTACAGGCCGTCGTCTTTTTCACCGGAGTGGGCGTCAATGCACTCTTTCGTGTCGCGGAGAAACTTGGTCGGGATGCCGAACTGCTCTCCGCACTGCACAACGTCACGGTTGTCTGCCGGGGACCAAAACCGGGCGCGGTACTCAAACGCTTGAACGTGCCAATAGTGGCGAGCGCGGAGGAGCCCTACACCACCAATGAATTGTTAGAGGCGATGCAACCTCTGGAGCTGGAAGACACAAATGTGGCAGTTGTGCACTACGGAGAGCGCAATGAATTTCTCGTGCAGAAGCTACAGGCCAGAGGCGCTCATGTCGAAGAGCTCACGCTCTATGAATGGCTTTTGCCCGCAGATACGACGCCTCTACGTACTCTCGTGAAGGACATCATCGAGAAACGCATTGACGCCGTTGTCTTTACCAGCCAGATCCAGGCGCGACACCTGTTCCTCATCGCGGCGGACACGGTTTCTCCCACAGAACTGGCTCAGGCATTGAATACCCAGACCGTTGTGGCCTCCGTAGGACCGACCTGCACAGCAGTCTTACGGGATCTCGGAGTGACGCCTCATGTAGAGCCAGAGCATCCCAAAATCGGTTACCTTATCAAAGCTCTGGTTGAGTACATGAAATAGCAGGCGGATGGGGATGCAAACCACTGTGTCCCTGTCATTTGAATGCCCCGTAGTGCTTTCAATTGAAAGAACAGACAGAAACTGGTTACAATGCCAGTAGAAGGAGTAAGTATATGCAAACATCCGTATCTACTCACAAAGGGTCAGCATCAACAGTTTTCGCATCTTTTCTACACTTTGATATGTGCTTCACGCTCTGGGTCTTGCTGGGGTCGCTGAGTATTTATATCACTAAAGACCTTCGACTTAATAGTGCCCAACAAGGCTTGATGGTGGCGATTCCCACCTTGAGCGGGTCGTTGATGCGCATCCTGGTAGGTGCCCTGAGTGATCGTTTCGGTAGCAAGCGGGTGGGCACCACCATGTTGTTCTTCCTCTTTCTGCCCTTGCTGCTCGGATGGCTCTTACCGGTAAACTTTTCTAGTATTATCGCTATCGGGCTGATGCTGGGGGTTGCCGGATCATCGTTTGCGGTCGCTCTGCCTCTCGCCAGCCATTGGTATCCCCCCTCTCGCCAGGGTTTGATCATGGGGATCACCGCCGCCGGTAATATCGGTACCGTAGTTGCGAATCTGTTTGCACCATCGCTGGCTAAATCCTACGGCTGGCACGCCGTTATGGGAATGTCGATGATCCCCCTGGCAGCCGTACTCCTGATATTCTTCTCGACCGCGAAAGAGAGCCCTACGCGTCCTCAAGGTCTGTCGCTCAGTCAGTACCTGTCGGCGTTACGAAACGGCGATATATGGTGGTTCTGCCTGTTCTACAGCGTCACCTTCGGTGGCTTTGTCGGGCTCAGCACCTTCCTCCCGCTCTTTCTCAAGAACCAGTACGCATTCAATCCTGTAACAGCGGGCCTGTTTACCGCCCTGGCAGCCTTCCTGGGAAGTACGTTCCGGCCCCTTGGCGGCTTTCTCGCCGATAAGCTCAGCGGCGTCCGTATGCTCACCGTATTGCTGCTGGGCATTGGGATCATCTATCTCCTGGTCTCGCTCCTGCCTGCTATCAGCGTAATGACATGGTTGCTACTCCTGGTCATGATCTGCCTGGGTATGGGCAACGGCGCGGTCTTTCAACTGGTGCCGTTGCGCTTCCGGCGCGAAATAGGCGTTGCCAGCGGACTGGTAGGGGCCTTCGGAGGCATCGGCGGCTTCTTCCTACCAACATTGTTGGGAAGCGTGAAGCAGCTCAGCGGCTCTTATAGTCCTGGCCTGGTGGTGCTCGCGGTTATCGCCTTGGTCGCACTGATTGCCTTGCGTCTGCTGGTAGTGCGACAACAGGGATGGCGTATCACTGCTGCCGTCGTAGCTGAAAGCAAAGCAGCATAGTAGCCTGTATGCGCCCAGGAGTACAAACGCGACCTCCAACGCGTCGTCTATCGATGCTTTATATCGCGGCTCTCAGTACTGTTGCCTTGCTGACTGTGCTCGGCCAGGTCGTGATCCAATCAGCACTGCAACAGCAATCGAGTGATGCGCTGGTAATCAACATTGCCGGGCGCCAGCGCATGCTGAGTCAGCGTTTAAGTAAAGCAGCTCTGGCGCTCGAAGTATTCCCCGATGTACGTCAACAAAACGCGGACGAGCTGCGAGGAGTCATAGTGCTCTGGCAGCGCAGCCAGGAAGGTTTGCAGCATGGAGATACCGCCCTGGGACTACCTGGTAATAATAGCGAAATCGTGAAACGGCTCTTTGCTAACATCGAACCTGAGTACGAGTCCATGCTGCGAGCATCCAAGGCATTGCTCGCCATAGCTAAGCCAGAGGGGCCACATCCAGGTGCGGTCCCTGCCTCGGCCTTCTTACCATATATCCGGGCGATCCTTGCCACTCAATCGGGCTTCCTGGTGGGAATGGACACTATTGTGACGCAGTACCAGCGAGAAGCGGAAGAGCATGTCGCCCGGCTGAGACTGATCGAGTTCGTACTGTCTGGCCTCACCCTGCTGGTTTTGCTGCTGGAAGGTCTCTTCATATTTCGCCCTGCCGTCCAGCGCCTGCGGCAAATCTTCGCCGACTTAATCCAGGCAAATGAGCGTGCCACGAGAGCAGAGATCACTCGTAAAAGAGCGGAGCGTATTCTTGCCCTCAACGAAGCCCTTGTGGCAAGCCAGGAAGATAAACCTCATGCGCGTATCGTGGCGCTGGATCATTACCAGGTGCGTGACAAAGATGGAAACTATCAAAACGTCTATCATCAGGAAATCGATGGTCAGCAGGTATTTGTATGCGAATGCTCACAATACCGGCAGCAAAAGATCTGCTCTCACTCTCTCACTGCCTCGGCTCTGCACAGCGTTTCAGGCTTAAAGTCAAGTTAGGTTGCCTGTTCGTATTGTTCGAATACTGTAGTCCCCGATTTATCGTGGATGTGGGTGAATCTGCAAAAGTTCTTCCGCGATCTGGTCATAGACGTGTTGTTGCGCCTCAAGATAGCTGATCGAACGGTTTACACTGAAGGCTGTTTGCAACGTTGCCAAAATACGCTGTTGGAGGGTAGATAAGTAAGGCTGCTGCACCTGGAGAGGTGGCATAATCTGGAGCGCGATCTGTTCACGCTCATAAAAATTTTCGGGAGAGAACGCGAGCGCCAGCAATGCCGTATAATTCTGAATGAGATCCTGCCGAGGAGGGGAAGAGAAATAACCAGCCTGGGTGCTTGCTACAAGGAGGCAACCAGCGCTACGGGTACTATGTGTGATCGGGAATGCCGCCGCGCTGACCGCGAATTGCGGCACATATGTTGCTGGCCGCTGTCCCTGGTTGATATCCTCGACAATCCGTGGTCGACCTGAGGAGACCGCTGCCCCGGCCAGTGACTCAGCGCCCAGGAAGCTCGTTCGCATCTCCATCTGGTCAAGCCAGGGAGAAGTACCCAGACCTACATATTCACGTAAGCAGTGAACGTTCCCTTCTTGCGATGAAGGCATACATTGTACAACGCGAAGCGAGATACCAAGGTTATCAGGGTCAAGCTGTTTCACTGCCTCATATAACACAGCAGTGCAGATGGACCAGAAGCGGGATTCATCAGGCGCGCTGGCATAAATTTCAAGCACGCGAGCAGAGAATGCGATGGGAGCAGTATGCGGAGGTGAATCAACCAGATCCGCGTCGAAGCCGTCGAATTCTTCCGCGATCAACGTACGCAGGAGCATCTGGTGGCGCGGGATGGCCTGTAGTAGACTGCGCAGTTGTCGCGAACGGGGTGTCGCAGCATTGTTGGCCCAGGATATCAGTGTCGCTGAGTCGACACCTGTTGCCCTGGCGATTCGTTCTCGTTCTCGCGGCTCCTTGATGAGATGGGAGAGTAAATCGCGCCACGTCTGGTAATCTTGCATCCTTTGCTTCCTGTTTGTTCTCTTACCTATGCTGTTGTGTATTCCACTATATCAGTGCATGCCATTCCATGTCAAGGCGAGCAGTATGCAATGCAGGACTATTTAAACCATGGGGGCAATAGGCCCGTGCAAGTGAGCTTGAAGAAATGCCCTGATCACGAGCTTGCGGTACGTGGGTTTTGCCCCCACGGTTTAAATAGCCCTGCCATCTGGTTCAAGGAACTACCGAAGAACGCGCAACTATGTTAAACTGCATGATAAGCATCCACTATGTGCTAATCTTTATATGTTGAAAGGTCACAAGCGTTGAGCGAAATTCAAGAGTCGTTAGAGTGGCGTTCCGTGCTGGATGCAGTACTGAATGTCGATGTTCGCGAATCCCTTCCCAACCTGGATCAATCCGGCATCATCGCCTATACCGATGGAGCGTGCATCAAGAATCCTGGCGGCCCCGCTGGTTGGAGCGCCTTGCTCTGGGCAGCTGTCGATGCTGACAATGGAAAGGTTCGTGAGGATGCTCCCCGTCTGGAAGTGTATGGTCATATCCCTAAAGCGCCAACGACCACCAACAATCGGGCCGAAATAGCTGCCGTCCTGGCTGTGCTCTCTATTGCGCCTCCTACGCTTCCGCTTACCATCTATAGTGATAGTGAATATACCATCAAGGTCGCATCGGGAACGTATCGGATGACTGCCAATTCTGACTTGTGGGGGGTGTACCGTAAACTACTGAGTTATCGTAAGGAACCTCCCGAATTCGTCTGGGTACGCGGACACGCAGGCCATATCCATAACGAGCGCGCCGACGAGCTCGCCGGGCTGGGCGCGTTCAACAAGGACCGCAACGCCTACGAGAAGTGGCAGGCCTCGCAGACGCCCGAGGCGCGCAATGCTGTTCCAGCAGCGGACCTGGCGAAGATGCGTGCGCAGGCGCAGAAGCTCAATGCGCTCTTCGAGAGTATCGCCGTCGAGAGTGGGCGTGTTGGTGAGCAGGAGCGGAAGTTTGTCAGCGATATGGTGAAGCGACTGCAAAAAAATAATTTTGCGCCGACCGAGAAACAGAGCAACTGGCTCAAAGGGCTGGCAGCGAAGTATAAAGTCTAGCGCCTGTATGTAATACGACAACGGTACAGTGGGCACTCTGCCCGTTCTGTATGCGCGTGCTGGAGAAGGAGGCGGACTGTACTGAAGCACCTGCCAGGGTAAGGGCCGAAGAACAGGACATGACCTGGTTGTGAGCAGGTCCACGCGGGTTATAAATAGGGATTGATATATGTGTATGTACGACTGCTGTATAGATCTGCTGGAAGATCAGCGGTGAGAGTGCCAGCAAGAGCAGTATGAACATAATCAGTATCATGAGGGAGGGCTGCTTTTTCAATGAAGATTCCTTTCTTTCTGGCCAAAATTGACGGACACCCGCCGGGGCGACATTTCAAGCATAGACTGTAGCGATGTTTGTCGCATGGGTCATTTGACCCATTTATTGGCCCATCCCGTATCTCTTCAGGGCCTCTTTTCTGACTCCTCGTGGCTCCGCGCGCCTTGCGGCTCGCACCATTCCGTGGAGGTTGGCAGGCTGGCGGCCCCTGAGCCGCCAGCCTGCCAACCTCCACAAAGCGCTTGCGAAGCGCAGGAGGCGCTGAGGGGTCCTGAAGAGACATTCATATCTGGGGACACCACGTGGCATGAAAACTCGTTTTCAGAGGAGGAGATCAACAGTTCTGAAAAATGTGATCAAATGTATGCAAAATGGCCCGGAGACAGGGTTCCAAATCAGGAATGCATGTGTTAGAATAGGAACGTTCCAGGAAGAAGCTCCTTATTCAGAGAGAAACGCGGCATACGCCGCTACCTTCGGTCATCTCTCTGATCAGAAGAACTGGTTGAAAGAACCGTCTTCCCTCACATCTGAGGTGGAACAGGAGAACCGTGAACCATATGCGCTGGTTCTTTGCCTGGCTCGGGCCACACATGGGCAATCCCGTGCGGTGTGCGGACGTTTTCACCGTAATCAACATGTTTGAAGACATTTTGAAGGGCAGATGCACTCGTCTATTGCTGGAGCATATCATAGATGGGGGAAACGCCAACCGGGCGAGTTGGCGCAGTTTTGTCTGCGCCAACTCGCCCGGCAAGCTGAACGGTGGGCGAGTTGGATAGAGCGCTGGCGTCGCGTAAGAAACGCGTCAGTCCTGTTGGCTTAAAACCGGTGCTGTGCGATGGGCGAACTCTTGTAAGAGATCACACAATGGTTTGACGAACTCCGGCTCGTTGTCCCAGTAGTTGTGGGCCTGCAGGCCACCGCCGATGCTATTGGTGAGATTATCGACCTCGTGATCGCGGATATTCAGAGAGGAAATCTCGCCTGTATTCGCATCGAGGGCTTTATAGAGGCCGGTGAGGATATCCTCTGTCTGCGGCTTGCCGCGTTTCCAGGTTGCGTCGGGGAGCAATGGATCGGCGACTGGATCTTTGGGGTCAAAGAAGTTGAGCCACTTCCCGATTCTGGGGACCGTTGACATATGTTCTCCCCAACTGAAGAAGTCGCTATACTTGCGCAGCGGGCTGCCAGCGGTAACGAAGCCCATGATCTTCTTTGCCGCGAACGGAGGCAGGTCGCGCAGAATATCGAGGGCGACGACGGTACCGTTGCTGTGCGAGTTAATGACGATCCCCTCCACATCATCGCGACAGGCCAGGCGCAGGAGTGCATCCAGCACGAAGCCGCGCACACGCTCACGCAGTTCGTTATGGCAGACATAGGCCGCCACATCGTTTTCCAGTTGTCTGAGTACAGCGATCAGGCCATGCAGGGTGTGCCCATTCGCGCGCGGTGCCAGCTTTTTAGGCAGGTCTCTGCGCACCTTCAAGCTCGACTGTGCGGGAGCGGATGTTTGTGGATGGTCGATCGGCTGGTTTTCCCAGAGGTGCAGCAGGTGGTCCCAGAATGGCTCCGTATCGGCGAATGCCAGGCGCATCGTCTCGACCACGCTGGCGTAGTGGGAAAGATGGAGCATGGTCATGCCCGCGACCACCGCCGCCGCTCCTATCTCCCGTTCCATCCCTTCCAGTTCCGAGTAGACCAGGGCGACGTGGCTGATAGCGCCCGTCCCGTCGCTGAGCGGGGCATCTGAACTATCGATCAAGCCTCTGAAGCCGGACTCGTCCCAGATTCCCAGACGCTTCAGGCCATCCTCTCGCTTGTGTGTGTTGGGTGGCCAGACGCTGCTTACGTAGATAGGACCGGCCTCTCCGGGCGTGTGGCGGGCGCGTCGCGGATCATCACTCAGTGTCGCGCCCAGACAGTGATTGAGGTGCTCGTGTAGAGTATCGGCGTAGCCTGGAATAACGGTATACTTGTTGTCTGCGTCTAGAACTGGCGGCTGCTCAAAGCCGATGCCGTGGATGGTAACAAGACAGATTGTGGGTTTAGTCGCCATGGCTTTCACCTCGCGCTAGCCTGCAGATAGTGCCCAAAAAATGTAGCGAACTATTGCACGCCATACTTCCTGTTTATTTTGCAAGGATTATCCTTGCAGGATGCACTACAAAATCCTCTACACCCTCCGATATCAGGTATACGCGATCATCCACCGTTTTTACAGTATAGATTGTAGCATTATCTTAGCTATTGATCATGAAAATATGTTCATTCAGGTAGAGCATCGTTTGCCAGCTTTTTGTTTGAGATATGGCGCCATATAATGAAAAGCTCAGGGCACTTGCTCGATGGCTTGACAAGCTCCACTTTTATACATGAAGATAGTGGTTATCAAGTGTGAAAACAAATACAGAATCGTCGGTACTAAAGGAAGCGAGCTATGGCTACGATAAAACCACGAATTGAAGCAGAGCCTGAGTCGCGTAGCGATCTGGTGCGCAATCCGGGGCGGTCCCTGGACCTGGACTGGGTGCGGCAGGTGCATGTGAACCGTAGTGCTGTGGAGCGCCGCGCCGCGACGCTGACCACGCGCCGTACCGTCAAGAAAGAGTGGCAGGCGGCGTGGCTGCTGCGGGCGATTACCTGTATCGATCTGACGACGCTGGCGGGTGACGATACGCCCGGCAACGTCCTGCGCCTCTGTGCCAAGGCGCGCCAGCCGGTGCGGCCCGAGATCCTGGCGGCCCTGGGGACGAATAGCCTGCACGTCGGCGCGGTCTGCGTCTATCACAATCTCGTCTCGGTCGCCGTCGATGCGCTGCGTGGCACGGACATCCCCGTCGCCGCTGTCTCGACCGGCTTTCCCGCCGGTCAGAATCCCTTCGAGCAGAAATTGCACGAGATCGCGGCATCGGTCCAGGCGGGCGCCGCTGAGATAGATATCGTCATCTCGCGTGCGCATGTCCTGACCGGGAACTGGCAGGCGCTCTACGACGAGGTGCGTGCCTTTCGCGAGGCATGCGGCGAGGCGCATATGAAGACCATCCTGGCGACGTACGAGCTGGCGACGCTGCGCAACGTCGGCATGGCTAGCCTGGTCTGTATGATGGCCGGGGCCGATTTCATTAAAACGTCGACAGGAAAGGAGCCAGTTAATGCGACGCTCCCGGTTGGCCTGGTCATGGTGCGCGCCATTCGCGACTACTACGAGCAGACCGGCTACAAGGTTGGTTTTAAGCCAGCGGGCGGCATCCGTTCAGCGAAATCATCTCTGGACTGGCTGATGCTAATGAAAGAGGAACTGGGGAACGAGTGGCTGCGTAACTCCCTCTTCCGCATCGGTGCCAGTGGCCTGCTCTCCGATATCGAGCGGCAACTCTCGTATTTCGTCACCGGTCGCTATGCGGCGGCGCATCATAATCCACTAGTTTGACAGTAGGGATGCGGCCTTGCGCCCATCCGGTTAGGAGAGAACATCTCTTATGGGCATGAATGCGCTCCCAGGGCCGGATGGGGGCAAGCCCCATCCCTACTGTCACAGGAGAGGCGTAACAAGATGAGCGTCATGGATATATTTGAGACGATGGACTACGGTCCCGCGCCAGAGGCGGCCTCGACAGCGCTGGCGTGGCTCAAGGAGCATCAACCCTTCAACCTGTTTATCGCGAATCGGTGGGTGAGGCCGACCAGCGGCGAGTATCTCGACAGCATCAATCCCGCGACTGGCAAGGTCCTGACACAGGTTGCCGCGGCCAACAGCGCCGATGTGGATGCCGCCGTCGCGGTAGCCAGCGCCGCCTTCGAGCAATGGAGCGCGACGCCTGGGCACGTGCGCGCACGCTACCTCTACGCCCTGGCGCGCCAGATACAGAAGCATTCGCGCCTGCTCGCCGTCCTGGAGGCGCTCGACAATGGCAAGTCGATCCGCGAGACGCGCGACATCGATATCCCTCTCGTGGCGCGTCACTTCTACTATCACGCCGGTTGGGCGCAGCTCATGGCCTCGGAACTGCCCGGCTACCGTCCCGTAGGCGTTGTTGGACAGATCATACCCTGGAACTTTCCCCTGCTTATGCTCGCCTGGAAGATCGCGCCCGCCATCGCCATGGGTAACACCGTCGTGCTCAAGCCCGCGCGCTACACGCCGCTCACCGCGCTCAAGTTCGCCGAGATTGTGCAGGAGATCGGCCTGCCGCCCGGCGTCATCAATATCCTGACGGGCGAGGCCGCGCAGGTCGGTGAGGCCCTGGTGCGCCATCCCGGCGTCAAGAAGATCGCCTTCACCGGATCAACCGACGTGGGACGTTCTATTCGGCGCGCCACCGCTGGCTCAGGCAAGAAGCTCTCGCTGGAACTGGGCGGCAAATCACCTTTTATCGTCTTCGATGACGCCGACCTGGATAGCGTCGTCGAGGGCGTGGTGGATGCAATCTGGTTCAACCAGGGACAGGTCTGCTGCGCCGGTTCGCGACTCCTCGTCCAGGAGAATATCGCTGATCGCCTGCTCTCGAAACTACTGATAAGGATGGAGCGCCTGCGCGTGGGCGATCCGCTAGACAAGGCCATCGACATCGGTGCCATCGTCTCGTCCACGCAGTTGCAGGAGGTTCAGCGCCTGGTCGCGCAGGGCATTGACGAGGGTGCGCAGGTCTGGCAGCCGTCCTGGGCCTGTCCGACCAATGGCTACTTCTTCCCGCCCACCCTCTTCACCAACGTCTCGCCCGCCTCGACGATTGCGCAGGTCGAGATCTTCGGTCCCGTCCTGGTTGCGATGACCTTTCGCACGCCTGCTGAGGCAGTCGAGCTGGCGAACAATACGCGCTACGGGCTGGCGGCGAGCATCTGGAGCGAGAACATCAACCTCGCCCTGGATATCGCCCCGAAGATCAAGGCCGGCAGCGTCTGGATCAATTGCACCAACCTGTTCGATGCCTCCAGCGGCTTCGGCGGCTACCGCGAGAGCGGCTTCGGGCGCGAGGGCGGCAAGGAGGGCCTGTACGAATACGTGCGTCCTGCCTGGGAGATGGAACAGGCATCATCATTCGCGGAGATCGCGCCCGATGAAGCGAGTTACTCCTCGAATGGTTCTACTACATACGAGGAAAACGACGCACTGGACGCTTCGTTCGCGCCTGGAGCGCTACCAGCGATCGACCGTACACCCAAGCTCTTCATCGCGGGCAAGCAGGCGCGTCCCGATTCTGGATACAGTCGCAGCATCTTTGATGCCGTTGGTCGCGTAATCGGCGAGGTTGGCGAGGGGAACCGCAAAGATATCCGTAACGCCGTCGAGGCTGCGCACAAGGCCAGCGGCTGGGCGAGCGGTACAACGCATAATCGCGCGCAGATTCTCTACTACATGGCCGAGAATCTCTCCGTGCGCGCTGACGAGTTTGCTCGCCGGATCGTGCAGCAGACGGGCCGCAGCTACGCCGATGCTATGGACGAGGTGCAGGTGACGCTCTCGCGCCTGTTCAGCTACGCTGCCTGGAGCGACAAGTACGAGGGGAGCGTGCACCGTCCCCCACTGCGCGGCGTTGTGCTGGCCCTGCCTGAAGCGATCGGCGTCATCGGCATCGCCTGTCCCGACGAATATCCCTTGCTTGGCTTCATCTCGCTGGTCGCCCCGGCAATCGCTATGGGAAACACCCTCGTCGTCGTCCCCTCGCAGGTCGCGCCGCTGAGTGCTACCGACTGCTACCAGGTCTTCGAGACCTTGGACCTGCCGTCCGGCGTCGTCAACATCGTCACCGGCGAGCGCGACGTTCTGAGCCAGGTGCTGGCCGAGCACGACGATGTTGATGCCATGTGGTACTTCGGGAGCGCCGATGGGTCGCAGCGCGTAGAACTGGCCTCGGCGGGGAATATGAAGCGCACGTGGGTCAACTATGGCCGCCCGCGCGCGTGGCTGGATACCCAGCAGGGCGAAGGGCAGGAGTTCCTGCGCGCCTCTACCCAGGTCAAGAATATCTGGGTGCCGTACGGCGAATAGCTGATACATGAGTCATCCCTGTGACTCTTCGATCGTCTTGCTTTGACTTCTCAGCGCCTGCGGCGCTTCGCAAGCCGTGGTAGAAATGAGAAAAGCATGTTCAATGACTTCGATCGGACGCTAGATGAGTATTGGAGAATTCTTTTCAGTACCTTCTGGTTCGTGCCTGGCCTCATCTCCCTCATAGGCCCGTTGCTTGCCTTCTTTTGCCTGCAGCTCGACAATTATTTCAGACCCCTGCACGAAGTGTTTATCTTCGAGGGAGGGATTGCAGAGGCTATCACCATTCTCTCTACTATTGCAGGCTCGCTTATCACGGTAGCGGGCCTCGCCTTCTCGATCACCATTGTGGTCCTGCAGCTCGTGTCCAGCCAGTACACGCCGCGCGCGCTGCGGGGATTTTTGCAGGACCGTGTCACGCAGGTCGTTGCGGGAGGTTTTTTCGCTATCTTCGCGTACTCCTTGATCGTTCTTTCGACGTTGCGCGATGCGACAAATTATACCTCTCTTCCCATTTTGAGCATAACGGTTGCCATCGTGCTGGGTTTCTTAGGGCTGGTGTTTCTGTTAATCTTTATCCATCACATAGGCTACATCATCCAGGTCTCGGATATCGCAGCGCGCCTCGCCGAGCAGACCTTTCTCGCCATTGAGCGACCGTATCCTGGCTGGAATGATGAAACATTTCGCGAGAAGGGGACCGCCCGGCTGATTCAGTCCTGGCAGACCGGAGAAGCGCCGGCGCGTATTCTGGGGGCGCGTGCGGGCTTTGTGCAGAGGATAGAGCTGCCTCATCTCGTCAGATCGCGCATCTTCGCTGGTCTGCGCCTCCGTTTACTCGTCTGTCCGGGCGACTTTGTGACCGAAGAGACGGTGATCGCGGAAATATGGCCCGCCCAGGCGGCCAACGCGGTTCGACAAACCGCGTTGCGCCAGAATATCGTTATTCAGCGTGAACGGGACATCATGCAGGATGCCCTGTTTGGTGTTCGTCAACTGGCTGATATCGCGCTGCGCGCGCTCTCGCCCGCGATCAACGACCCGACGACGGGTGTGCTCTGTATTAAGTATCTGCAGGCTATCTTCGAGCATCTTATCTACCACCTGCCGTTAGCAAGCGTCTATCGCTTCAGCGGAGGCAGCGGGAGCCTGGAGGTCCGGCAGCCGGCGTTCCAGGAGTATCTCGAAGTGTTTCCCGAGATCGCGCACTACGCTGGCGGCAACATGCGCATCATTGACGCGCTGCTCACGGCCCTTGCCAGCATTACAGAGATCGCCACGCGTCTCGAAAAACAGGAGTATTACGACCTGCTCCACACCATGATCGCCACGCTTGCGGCCCTACGCACGTGAAGGCGGATGCTATTGTTCCATGTCCTGTGCGAGAGGCACCAGGTGAATATCGATGTCGTGATTCATGCGTAGCAGGCGATTGATGATCGAACCGCGCAATAGTTCTTCCCATGCGCTGCGGGCAGGCTGGCCCAGGACGATCTGCGTGATCTGACGTTCGTGTGCAACCTCGACCAGCGTGCGGGCAATATCCGAGCTGCGCATACGAATGACCTCGGCCCCCAGATCTTCGGCGAGGACGACATGCTCTTCCAGGCGACGTAGAGCGATCTCCTGCTGCCTCTTCGCGTCTCGCCCGTACTTGAGCAGACCAATAAGCCTGCTTGTGAAGCGCAGATAGCCCTCCGGTTCGATCGAGATCGCGAAGAGATCGGCGCGCAGCCCATGTGCCAGCCGCCAAGCATCGCGCAGCACCTGGCGCATATGGGTCCGGTGGTCAAAGCCGACCAGTACACGCTCACTCGCAGGCCATGCCTGGCTGATGCTGTGTTGCGTCATGTACTGCTGCAACTGTATCTCAGTCTTCTCCGCCGTGCGCCGCAACGCCAATTCACGCAGCGCCGTCAGGTTGCCCTCGCGAAAGAAGTTTTTCAGTGCTGCCTCTGTGCGCTCCGGCGGATAGATATTGCCGTGCCGCATGCGCTGGCGTAAGGCGACAGGCGAGATATCGACCAGTTCCACCTCGTCGGCCTGGTCCAGAATGCGATCGGGCAGCGTCTCGCGCACACGGACGCCTGTGATACTTGCCACCAGGTCGTTGAGGCTCTCCAGGTGTTGGATATTGAGGGTTGTGATCACATTGATCCCGGCATCCAGCAGATCCTCTACATCCTGGTAGCGCCTGGCGTGTATGGAACCTGGCGCGTTGGTATGGGCCAGCTCATCGACCAGAGCCACATCGGGGTGACGGGCGATAAGCGCCTCGGTATCCATCTCCTCCAGCGTGACGCCGCGATAAGTGACCTGTTTGCGTGGGATGACCTCTAGATCACCGATCTGTGCCTGAGTCTGTGCGCGCCCATGCGTTTCGACATAGCCGATAACCACGTCTGCCCCTCGCCCCTCGCGCCGGTGCCCTTCGTTGAGCATGGCATACGTTTTGCCCGCTCCTGCTACCGCGGCGAGGTAGATACGCAGACGCCCTCGTCTGTGAAGATGGCGATCCGTCCTGGAGGACTCTTCACCCTCTTCGTCGGATGAAGAGTCCCTCATGTCGCTATCGCGCAACCCGTAGCGCGTGAGGAGCTCCTCGGGATCGGGGCGTTCCTCGTCGCGCTGACGACGGTCCATTGGATCTGACCTCACTTCCTCTCATTCATTTGAGCGTAGCTAGCCACGACAGTGGCGTTAATGAATGCTTTCAAGCTATTTTTGCCCATCCAGAGCCAGATTCAGTTCCAGAACATTGACATAAGGCTCACCGAAGATGCCCAGGAAGCGCCCGTGGATGTTGTTATTCACGATCTGCTGCACTGCGGCGGGACTCATGCCGCGCACACGGGCAACGCGATTGACCTGGAGCTGCGCCGCCTCAATCGAGATATCCGGGTCCAGTCCCGAGCCCGAAGCGGTCACGATATCGGCGGGCAGCGGAGTATTGGGCGCCAACCCGTTTTCCTGACGGAACTGTTGCGCATAGTTCTTCACCCCAAGATAGGCTCCTGGGACATAGTAAGTATTTTTCTGCCCCGGCACCGGTGTCGCATTGGCGGGGACCGGCGTTCCCTTAGCAATGGTCACCGTGGTCCCGTTCCCGTTGACGAGCGAGGAACTGGTCGGCCCAAGATTGGAGGCCGTAGAGTTGTCTGCTTCGTACGGGGACGGCGTCCCGGTGCTGGGATTCACCGTTGCCGAGGGTCGTCCGTGGAAGTACTTAGACGAGGTCCAGTATTGACCAATCAGAGCGGACCCCACTACCTTGCCGTTGACTGTGATCAGGCTGCCATTGGCCTGATAAGGGAAGATCAGTTGGGCCAGTCCCGTGATGACGGCGGGATAGAGCAGGCCCGTAAGAATCGTCAGCAGCACCGTCAGAACGATCGCCGGGCGGATATATTTCCCCATAATGCTTTGCCAGAATGATGGTCTGGGCGCCTGCTCGGGCACCTGACTGGATGGAGGCAGCGTCACTTGACTCATATCACACTTCCTTCTTCTTTTAGGGGGATCAACGGCTCCCAGGGCGACCGCGAGGATCTCCCCTACAAGGACACGCCGCGGATCGGACTGCCGATCCCCCTGATTGTCTATAATGTCAGGTGCAGTACCTGCAAGATCACGTCGATGAGCTTAATGAAGATGAATGGGACAATGATACCACCGACACCATAGATCAGCAAGTTGCGGCGCAAGAGCAGCCCGGCACCAATCGGGCGGTATTTAACCCCACGCAAGGCCAACGGGATCAGCGCGACGATGATCAATGCGTTGAAAATCACGGCAGAGAGCACCGCGCTGTGGGGCGTTGCCAGGTGCATGACATTGAGCGCCTGGAGCTGGGGATAAGTGACCGAGAAGGCAGCCGGAATGATCGCAAAGTACTTGGCGACATCATTAGCGATGCTGAACGTAGTGAGCGCCCCTCGGGTGATCAAGAGCTGCTTGCCCACCTCAACCACCTCGATCAGCTTGGTCGGGTTAGAGTCGAGATCGACCATGTTAGCCGCTTCTTTGGCGGCCTGCGTTCCGGTGTTCATCGCCACCCCGACATCGGCCTGGGCCAGAGCAGGCGCATCGTTCGTGCCATCACCGGTCATCGCCACCATGCGCCCGCCGGTCTGTTGCTCACGGATCAGTTTCATCTTGGTCTCTGGCGTAGCCTGTGCCAGGAAGTCATCGACCCCAGATTCCTTAGCGATCGTCGCCGCTGTCAGCGGGTTGTCGCCCGTAATCATAATCGTGCGGATGCCCATGCGCCGCAGCTGGTCGAAGCGCTCGCGCATGCCGCTCTTAATGATATCTTTCAATTCGATCACGCCCAGCAGACGCGCCTTCCCATCCGTCCCGTTGGTGCCCGCTGTCTCGGCGACCACCAGGGGCGTGCTGCCCGCGCGGGCTATAGTGCTGACGAGGCCATCCAGCTCCTCGCTGCCAGTCCCCCCATGCTCTTTCACATAGGTGACAACGGCATCCGTCGCCCCTTTGCGAATGGCGTGCACCGTCCCGCTGCCGTTCAGATCAACGCCGCTCATGCGTGTCTGGGCAGAGAAGGGGATGAAGTTTGCGGAGGATTGTTCATCTTCCGCGAGCCCGTAGCGTTCCCTGGCCAGCACCACAATGGAGCGTCCTTCCGGGGTCTCGTCCGCAAGACTGGAGAGCATAGCGGCGCGTGCAACCTCCCGCTCATCCACCCCTGCCAGTGGCACGAAGCGGGATGCCTGGCGATTGCCCAGGGTAATCGTGCCCGTCTTATCGAGCAGGAGCACATCGACATCGCCTGCAGCCTCGACCGCGCGGCCACTCATAGCCAGCACGTTGCGCTGCACCATGCGGTCCATACCCGCGATACCGATCGCCGAGAGCAGTCCGCCAATAGTGGTCGGGATCAGGCACACCAGCAGCGCGATCAGGGTCGTGACCGAGACCGCCTGGCCGGAGTAGATGGCGAACGGTTCGAGCGAGACGACGACCAGCAGGAAAATGATGGTCAATGCAGCAATCAGAATGTTCAGCGCGATCTCGTTGGGGGTCTTCTGCCGTTTGGCCCCCTCGACCAGGGCGATCATGCGGTCCAGAAAGGTCTCGCCTGGATTGGTGCTAATCTGCACGACGATCCAGTCAGAGAGGACACGCGTGCCGCCGGTGACAGCGCTGCGATCACCGCCGCTCTCGCGAATGACGGGAGCCGACTCGCCAGTGATAGCTGACTCATCAACCGAGGCCACGCCTTCCACCACATCTCCATCGCCGGGGATCACCTCGTTGGCCTCGACTAATACGAAGTCGCCCTTGCGCAGTTCGGGGGCGGTCACCTCCTCCACCTTCCCGAAACGATCGCGGCTGGCGAGGCGACGGGCCATAGTAGTCGTGCGTGCTCTGCGCAAGGTATCGGCCTGCGCCTTGCCACGGCCCTCGGCCATGGCCTCGGCAAAGTTGGCGAAGACAACGGTAAACCACAGCCAGACGGCTACCGCCAGCACGAAGATGATCTCAAAATTGAGCTGAGTGCGGTTCAGCGTTGCTGTGGGCTGGGCGAAGAGCAGGCGCACGAACTCGATCGTGGTGACCACGCTGCCGACGACAGGACTTAGTTGTCACATCGGAACGAGAGGTAAGGGAAATCATTATCGCTCTGCGTAAGCTTATCAAAACGGAACAATCGAAGAAGCTTACTGCATGAGCGTGAGGGAGAGTACCTTTTAGCCAACACACTTTACAGATTATAGCTTTGACCGAAAGGAGCAGATCCCATGAAACAGCTTCAAACCATTGAGAAACCTACTTTTTATCTTCCTGATTATACACCAGGAGCGCTTGACTACCTGGCACAAGCGCATACTTTTGACCTGTACGCAGTTGTCCATTTGTTTCGTCAGCGCAGCCCATTGTTTGACTTACCTGTCACCTATGCGCTCACTAGTTTCTACCACAAGAAACAGCCACACGGCAAGACTGGCAGAAGGCAGCACGAGCAAGGACAACAGTTACTTGATGAACTCATGCAGCGTTTTACTGATGCACTTACACAAGCCGGATGGGCACAAAGAGGGGTATCGCCAAACAATGGGAAAACTCCCATTTGGCAACCACCGCAGACGGAGTAGAAGAGGAAACTTGCCAGATGGCACACGCTATGAACCCTGAACACACCAGGCACGAACGCTTTAGCAGCTATGCCGCACTCCTCAGAGAGCGGTTTGCCTCCGGTGTGCTTTCTGAATTGCAAAGCTTACCGCAGTGGGTTGTGTGGCGGGCAGAGGTAGACAGGGAAGGCAAACAGAAGAAAGTCCCCTATATCCCACGCGACAGGCTTGCCCATGCCAGCGTCAAAACTCCTGACAGTTGGGGAACGCTTGACCAGGCGCTGAACGCGCTGCAAAGCGGGACGTATACCGGCATCGGCTTTATGATCACCCCGCCAGTGGCCTTTCTTGACCTTGACCACTCGTACGACAAACCAACCGGAACGATCACCGATCCGCAAGCAGCAGAGATAGTCCACGCGCTCAATTCCTACACTGAAGTCTCCCCAAGCGGAAAAGGACTGCATGTCTTAGCCTATGGGAAGCTTCCAGGAAAAGGCATCCATACCGCCATTGAACTCTACGGACAAGACCGCTTTACGACAATCACCACCAACCACCGAGCGGGAACACCGCGAACGATTGAACACCGGCAGGCAGCACTTGACGCACTCTACCGGCGATTTGCCCCGCCCGGAGCATCAAGGGAAGATCAGAACACAAGGGGGTGGGTGGGGAGTGGAGCGGCACGCACGGAATTGCCACCGGAAGCGGGGAACGATCCGCTGCTACAGCAACTATTGCGAGGCGATACGACAGGGTTTCAATCACCCTCCAATGCTGATTTTGTCCTGGTGCTCAAGCTCTTGCACTGGACAGGGGATAATGTCGATCTCACCCGAAAGCTGTTTTTAGCGTCAGGCTTGTACCGGGAAGAGAAGACCGAGCGTAAAACAGGGCAAACCACCTACCTTGATATGACGATCAACAATGCCCGCAAGAAGCGGAGAAACCCGCCGATGAGACGCTAGGAGCGTTTTCTCTCGTATCTGTTTAGTTTTCTAAACGAATTTGCAAAAAGTGAGATATGTATGCTAGGCTAATCTTCTGCATATGTTTTCACAAGTACAGATTCTTGTTAAACTCCGGGAGGAGAGACGCCGCTTCGCTATCCATAACCAGCAACTCCTGCAATCACAAAAACACCAGAAACAGAAAGCGGATCAACTTGAGGAAGAGGTAAAAAAGAAGGACAAACGAATTCGAGAACTTGAGAAAGAGAAAGGAAAACTTGAGGATCAACTGGAGAAAGCACAGCTCACCATAGACAGCTACAAACAGATGCTCTTTCAGCAACACAAGCACACAGAGATTGAAGAAGAAAACAAAGGGGCGGAAAAAGACAAGCAGGAAACTTCTCCTACCGGAGCAACTGCACCAAAGAAAAAGAACGGACAGAAAAAAGGCCATAAAGGCAGCGGCCGTAAGAAGCCGGAAATCATTAACCGGTTAAGTATCTGTTTCGTCCGGCTCTGCCCTGACTGCGGGAGTCCTGTTAAGCGGGGAAACAGCTTTCATCCCCATACTGTGACCGATATTCCTCATTGGCGAGAAATGAAACCGGTAACAACGGAGTACCGGATTGAGTATCAATGGTGCGGGAATTGCCATAAAGCAGTCTCAGCAGTCCCCTTTGGCGTGATTCCGGGAGCCAGAGTTGGTTTGAATCTTTTTCTCATGATCCTCATCTGGCGGTATCACCTGCGTCTTCCCTTCAAAAAGATCTCGGAAATACTGCTCATGCAGTACAGCATCTCCCTCTCAGCCGGTGCCATTGTCGGGATTACCAGGAAAGCACGAGCGTTTTTCGGCAAGCGCTACGATGATCTGTTGATTGAAATCAGAGGGGCGCCGGTCAAACATGCCGATGAAACCACCTGGGGCATGGATGGACTGCTCTACTGGTGCTGGATATTTTTAACAGAAAAAGTTGTCTACTACACGATTGAGGAGAGCCGGGGAAAAGGCGTAGCAGAACGGATACTAAAAGATGCGATCGGTATACTGGTAAGAGACGGGTATGCTGCCTACCTGAAACTCTCCCTGATCCAGCAAGCTTGCTTTGCCCACCTGTACCGGAAGGCAAGAGATGCTGCCGAAAGAAAAGGGGCAAGCGATGAAGCGAAGAAACTCTTTCAAGAAATAAAGCAACTGTATGGATTATTAGCAGAAGACATCCAGAGACCCTTTGATAAAACAGAGCGGGAGGAGCTGCATGCGGCATACAAGAAGGATTTGGAAAAGATCGGAAGCAGAGTCTATCAATCTCAGGATACCAGGAAGGTGCAAACCTACCTGAGGAATCTGGGTGATAACCTGCTAACTGCACTCCTGTATGAAAACGTCCCGTTGACCAATAATCCGGCTGAACAAGCAGCCAGACAAATCGTTATCGGCAGAAAGATCTCAGGAGGCAGCAGATCAAAAGAAGGAGTAAAAACCCATGCGGTCAACATGAGCATCATGCAAACCATTCTCAAGCAGAAACTACCTCTGTTTCAAACCCTTGAATATTACCTGATCGAGGAACTCCCGAAAGCTGCCTTAAAGAACTAAACAGATACTTTCTCTCTGATTGCAAGCGGGCAGTAAACCTGCTACAATCTTGCCACGATGCCAGCCACTCAACCACTCATCACGACGACGCAGCACCAGCCGCTTATCGGTATTCCCTTTGAGGAAAACGGGAAAGAGGTTATCCGCTGAAACGGTATCTCCTCGATACAAGTCTGTTAGCGGCATATCTGCAAAGCCGGGTGACAGCCGTACAGCTCATTCAGCCGCTTATTGAGCGGCACGAAGTCGCAACCAGCATTGTCGTTTATGCGGAAGTCGCTGAATACATTAAAGGACTCCCCCATGTTCAAAAACGCTCTGTTGAGTTACGGCAACTCATGAGGGAAATCTATCCGTACTTTCTCACCTACCCCATCCTTGACCGCTATGCAGAGATCCGAAGAACGCTCCGCCCGCCACACGGGAACGGCTTAATCGGCGATATGGATACCTTAATTGCAGCAACAGCCAGAGAGCGAAATCTGACCATCATCACCGCAGACCGGGATTTTGAACGGGTACCCCATCTGAAAATGCAGCTTGTCAA
>WNFX01001033.1_pt1 | contig 28359 bp, 23 predicted proteins | sample 5400111 | NCBI WGS metagenome assembly WNFX01 (sample SAMN13153363, study PRJNA577476) | soil metagenome | isolation source: 40 cm soil or saprolite under grassland replicate 1 | place: USA:California | collected 2016-06-15
CCCCACCCAGACTTTGCTCACGCTGTGGCGAGCCACCCCACCCAGGGTGGCTTGGGGAGGGCGTCGTGTCCCTTCAAACTCAACGTGACTTTTGGGAGGCTTGACAAATTTTATGGCTTCTCGGTAAAAATCTTGCGGGAACAGTCAACTGTCTCGCAGAAGAACTTACGCACATGCAAGATGAGTTGCACCCGGAAGTCCGCACATGGCCGATCAGCTACCACGCGAGTATAGTGGCTATGTCGGCGTTCACTGGGACTGTGACAGAGGGGACAAAAAGCTCTCTCTTTTGTAGAAGCCACTTGAACTTTCAGCAGGTCATCAACTGTCTCGACGCTGACTATCTCTAAGCCGGGTGGAAGGGGAAGAAAGGGAGATGAAGACATCGTGGGCAAGGACTCCGGACTCTTGATCGCTCTCGTTTGCGATCTTACCTTTCAGTCTATCACCCTGCTGCAAATAAGCTCATCATTTCATCACCAAAAGAGCGGAAGAGTCAAACTCAGGTACAATCTTCAGCCATTTTATGCTTTGTGTCACAGCAAGCCCGATCAGGTGCAATGAAAGCGTTAGCGCACAATAATCGACCTGGCACTATCGTTGAAATTGAGAGCTACAAGATCAGGATAGCTGCCTACCTGCAAACTCGGAATGAAACTCCCTGCCTGTAAAACGAGAGGTTGTCCATTGAAGCCCTCGTGCGGGAAGAGGCGTGCTACCTCACCGTTATAATTGGGACCTTTTATCACTTGAACCGAACTAGCCGAGGCTCTGAAAACGTCGCCAAAGTCAGCCGCGAGATTTGAAGAGTTCTCGACAACCACAAGCTTTTTCCCTTTAAACCCAACATCCACATACAGTTCGACGACGAGCGGGATCGGTGCAATGGTAGCATCAAGCGTGGGAGTACGTTGCGGGTCACCTACGACACCAAGAAAGTGCAGGTCCACATCCTTGCGGAGAATAGGGGGGCAGATTCTGAGAGAGCTTGCTCTATTATGAAAGTCATAGTCTTGAATAAGAGTATCGAGATTCCCCATCCCTCCTTCAAGTACCAGTCCTCTTCCCTGGTAGCTCTCCTCCTCATAGAGGACAACAAATGGCGCTTGTCCTCCGTTTGCATTTTTCCATGCGTCGTAGTCCGGTCCAGGATGAACTCCTATTGCCTGAGCTACGTCGTTAAACTCTAGCAGATCGAGCTTCGGCGTGTCTTCAACAAGCAGTCGTTTATGGCCGTGAAAGCCGCTCCCTTCCCAAAGAGCAATAACCAATGGTATCATCATGATGGGTCTCCTGTGAGTTTTGTGTGAGCGCTTTGGCTTCTACCTTCTCGCGTGGCGTTCTAGTGTGGACACGGTGAAGTGGATATCTCTGCGAGACTACACTAGACATCAGAAAGACGCTAGAATACCTTTATTTGGAGTATGAAGTGTCGTAGTAGTCACCTGGGTCGTTTGAGCTCGACTTTATAGCTATTCAGGTAGGGGGAGAGTGAAGGTTGCTGTCACCGGCCGCAAAGTAGAACTCTGAGAGAGAAGAGAACAGAGTACCGATTTTCATTTTGGAAAATGAACGGTGTCTCTTTTGGCTATTTTTCCCTGATCACCTTGTGCTCATGGTCTGCTCCCGCTATACTCAGCCGTGAACCGTGAATGCCGACTCCATGACAAGCCAGAGCTTGTCATGCAGGTATTTCAAGCATGTTGCCAGCTTCCTCGGTAGTTCCTATCACTGCACATCGTGCTCAGCTATCCCCTTGATTGATGGGCTTATTCTGCGCAAGTTACCCCTCTCCTTTTTATTCCGTTGAAGCACCTATAGGACGCCAGCGAATCACCGGAACATGAAGCATTCCTGCCGCTCTCTTTTTCGTGGCTTCAGGACGCCGATCATAGCGAGCCGTCGTGGTCGGGGATGCATGCCCTGCCAGCTTTTGTGCAGTGCTGAGATCGACGCCGTTGTCAAGCAATTCGCTAATAAAATTGCGTCGAAAATCGTGGGTAGTGAGCTGCAGGATGCCTGCTTCCTCTACTCGCTCAAGCACAAGAACGTATACCCCCTGCTCGGTCAGCCGCTGCAAGGCAGCGGAAAGCGGCGGCAGTTCCTCATTCCCTTCCTTATAAGAATAAGAAGAACGCTCTGTAGGAGTCGTTGTCCGAACCAGGTGCCCTCCTCGCCGGATGCGTGCAAACAACGGCCCGCTCTCGCGTCCTCGCATGTCGAGCCACGCATGCAAGGCTTCATAGGCCCCCGGTGCCTCCACGTAGACCAGGCGTTCTTTCTGTCCTTTTCCTCTCACACGCAGAGCATGTGTGTCCGGATCATAGTCAGTCACATCCAGCAAGGCGACTTCCTGTCGGCGTACCCCGGTGGCAAACAGGAGCGCAATGAGCGCCAGATCGCGACAGCCCTTGATCGTTCTGTCCTGCTGGCAGGTGAGCAGTAAGGCACGTAACTCACCCTCTTTGAGCGAGCGACCAGTGGGCAGTGAGGTGCCTCGTACCGCTTTGACGCTGGCCGCTTTGTGATAGTCTTCGGCCGTCATCAGTTCCAACTGCCAGGCCACCTTGAGCACTCCGCGCAGGGCAGCGAGATGTTTGTTCGCCGTGGACGCTTTATAGCGCTCCGCCAGGCGCGCGCGCAACACACTGGTATGCTCGAAGCGGAACTGTTCCCAGGGGAAGATCTGGATGGCGTCTTCGGTGAGCACCTGGTTGGGAAGCATCAATTGCACCAGCGAGAAGAGGGCCCCGCGCATGGAGCGTTGGCTGCCTTTGCCCAGACTCTGGATATAGACGGTTGCCGGTTGCCGATTGGGCGGACGGTCCTGTAACACAAAGGGAGTGAGGGAGACAACTGGTGGCCTCTGCGTCAAAAGGTGTATCTCTTCATTTTCCGTTGATGGTTCAAGAGACGACATACCTTCTCCTCAAGATCATACCACTGATACAATACAAGATGAGCAACGATCAAAAAGCGAAACAGATGTTCTTGTGACAAGGGTACCACAGCGTTTTGGGGTTGTCAATAGGTAGTGAGAATGACCATTCTCATAAGTTATTTTCGGGCATTACGGGCATACAGCAAAATGCGGAAAAAGGGGAAAAGAAATATGAGATATTTTTATACTTAATAAATGTAAAAGATATATCACTTATGTTCTATTTATTAGAATACATTTGAGGAAAAATATACAAAACGTAATGTTGGATACTTCACTGTTACGGAGATATCAAACGTAGTAAACATGTGATGAATGCTTTCACAATATGACACAAAATATTGTGGTAATAACACATGAATGGCTACGATGTTAGCTATACGCTTCTTTCCAAAATAATACTACTTTAAAAGATTAAATATATTTAAAGATTAAAATATGAAAAATAAGATTTCGTCTGTAATTTACTCTGCAAGAGATATAAAGACGCTCAAATATAACTGAGTAATAGAAGTTATTTCAATAAATATAAACGAAAAATAATGATAAAGATCACCAGATACTATAGGGGGAAGTGAAGCAATGACGAGATCATGGCCTTATCTGTCAAAACAACGGGATGATGAAGGATGAACAGCTGGAACAGCCCTGCAGCGCTTGGCCCGAGACGACCAGGAAGTCACATCAGTGCAAAAGGTGCTGTGGCAACAGAAGAACCTTTTCAGATTCCTCTGTCGAATGGTTTCAGAGGTCAGGGCCACTCCTTGATAATTGTCCGACGATCATATACACTGAGCGTGAAGAATATGCCGTCGGACAATTATCAGCCGAGGAAAGCAGGATGCCATTATGCCCCAACTACCGAAGATGGATACACACATCGCCAGACGGATCGCCCAGAAGAAGAAGAAACTGGAGAGCTATCGACCACTGCCAGCTTTTACGGTGCAACGGCTTCACCAGGATTTTCGGGTCATGCTCACCTATCACTCCAACGCTATTGAGGGCAACACGTTGACGCTCGCAGAAACCCAGATGGTGCTCGAGTATGGCATCACGGTGAACGGTCATCCGCTGCGTGAGTACCTGGAAGCGACGAATACCGCATCCGCGTTTGATAGCTTGACGCGCTTGGCCAGAGAGCCAATCACGAGCACGACCATTCTTTCCTTGCACCGCCTGGTCATGGAGAAGATCGACGAGCGCGCAGGCGAGTTGCGCAGTGTCCAGGTCTCTATCCGAGGTGCGAACTTCACGCCACCGCCTGCCCGTGATGTCCCATTGTATGTGCAGCAATGGGTCCAGTGGCTTCGCAGTGATGCAGCCTCTCAGTATGATCCAGTCACACGGGCGGCAATTGCCCATCATGACTTTGAGGCGATTCACCCCTTCACCGACGGCAATGGACGCGTAGGCCGCTTGTTGCTCAATCTCATGTTGATGCAAGATGGCTATCCTCCTGCGTTGGTGTTGAGAGAATGGCGGGTGCGCTATCTCCACGGGCTGCAAGCAGCGCACCAGGGAGACTATGTGCCCCTCATCGACTTGATCGGACTGGCTGTGGAGGCTGGGCTTGACCTGTATCTCGAGGCATGCGTGGAAAGCTCGGCTCATCTGCTGCTCTTGCATGAGCTGGCCCGCGAGTTCTCCATCGATGTAGATTATTTGGGGAAACTTGCCCGTCGTGGGAAAATCGAGGCCACCAAACGTGGGCAGTTCTGGTATGCCAGCAGGGAGGCCATTGAGCAGTACCAAGCTGAGGCCGATGCCCAGCCACGTGGACGACCACGCCATCAAAAGAACTCCTGAAGAATGTGTCAGAGCTGAGAACAGGCCTCTTGTCAGGAGAGCTGCCTCAAAATTCCTGCAATGTGGCAGGATCACCACTTTGTATGGACACCGATCTTCTCCTAACTTTCTGCCAAAAAGATTCTCCGACAAGATATTGCTGCTAACTCTGGCTGTTGTTCTGCTTTCTACAACGAAGCTGAGCGTAGGAAGGGGAGGAACTTGGCCGAGAATGGCTAAATGCTTCCAAGTAAATTTCGCGGGGTAATGGTAAAATGGGGAAAAGTAAGCAGATGATTGAAGAGAAGGACGGAATGATGACAGCCCCAATAACATTACCGGAATTGGACGCAGCAACCCTTGCCGAGCTGCGTCAGCGGTATGAAGAAACATCCAATGCGGAAAGCCGGACACGCTATCAGATGGTTCTGCTGGCCCAGCAAGAGTATAAAGTGCCTCAGATTGCTCGCATCGTGCTCCGGAGTGAGGACACCGTAGCTCGTGTGCTTCACCGTTTCTTAGCCGGAGGACTGAACGCGGTGCCTCGGCGCCCTCAGCCAGGTCGGCAGCGACGGATCACGGCAGCATGGGAAGCCGAATTGCTGCGCGTCATTGAATTGGATCCGCATGAGGTCGGACAGGAAACGGCCAACTGGACGACCGAGTTGCTCGCTGCGTACTTGGGCCAGCAGACAGGGATACAGGTCACAGAGGAAACGGTGCGCATGTACTTACATGCCCATGGCTACGTCTGCAAGCGCCCCATCTGGACACTGAGGCGCAAGGCTGAGGAGAAGGCCGACTACGTGGGAAACGCCTGCGGGTAGAGGTGCTGTTAGCCGGTGCCACAGCACCCGAACCTCTACCCGTTCATGACTTGGTCGAGGCTGATCTGTGGAGTCAGCTTCCCGCCGACCTGCCAGCGTTGCTCGCGCTTGTGCCGCGCGCTGACCTCTATCTCCAAGATGAGATGCAGGTGGCCTTTCACCCGACGCTGACGCGCGTGTGGTGTCGCAAGGGTCGACGTGGGCAACGCCTGGTCGAAGCGCCTGGGGATAATCGGAAGGTCTATGGCTTTGGTCTGGTCGACTGGCGCGATGGCTGGTTCGATGGGAGGGTCGCTCCGGGACGCACTGCTGATGTGTTCTGTGAGCAAGTGCGTGCTGCCGTGGCTCGTTCTAAGCAGCGGGGACGGGCGGCCATCGTGATTGTCGATAATCTCAAGACCCATACGTCGGCTGGCTCCCTGCTCGTGCGCAGCATGCTCACCGAGTTACAGGAGCACTTATACTTGGTGTATACGCCTGCCTATGATCCCGACGCCAACCGCATTGAATGGCTCTGGCGTGTCTCGCGACGGGTCGTGACACATAATCATCACCGTCGCACTTTTGAGCTGCTACTCGCGGATGTGGAGCAGCATTTTCAGGCGCTGGCCCAGACTCCCGCAGAGGTCCTTCGGCATATCGGCAGTCCGTTTGCCCCAGACAAGGATCAAGAGGCTCCTCTGCCTCTGGCTCAGGCCGCATAATCATCTTGGAAGCATTTAGTCCACGACGAGCATTCTCAGACGAGAAGAGATATTGCAATGGGTCCATCTATTCAAAAACTCATTTGCTAAAAATTTGTTTCATGAACGTCTAGTCAACGTGGCTCTAAGTTCGTTAAGCCCTTGGCATCAGCTTTAGTCGATCCCTTGCGCAAGCTTCTGCTTTGCGCTCAGGTGGCCGTTAATTTGGGCCAAACTTACTGATCTCGGCATAAAAATCTAAACTCTCTATGGCTGTGATATGCCTTCTCAAGCGACAACAGCTCTGCTCACCAGATGAAAAGTTTAGCAACTTACGCCGAGATCTGTAGGTAATAAATATAATCGATACCTACATTGCTCACGAGAATTGCCAAACTAATAAGGAGGGGGCATCGCGAACTTTATGACAGGTTTGAAGCCTGCTCAGAACCATAGAAGGACATGTGATTAGAGTACCGTAGTCTCATCAATTATTTCTAGTCGCTCACGTCTAAGGATGCGTTCCTCGTCATTGAGCGAAGTTTGGAGAGAATACTATGGAAGTTCCACGTGATAAGCTTGATGTAAGGGATGATCCCAAGATCATCTCTCCGCCAATCCTCACCCAACCACTTTATGGATGTGCCTCGGCTGTCAACGTGACAGGGTATCTTCCCGACGCGACGCTTGATATAGAGGTCAGCGGCATCATCGTTGTCAACGGTTTTCCCGGAGGATCGCCTGCACCTTTCGGAGCGACGATCCATCTGCCGAACCTGCTCGTCGCCGGGCAACAGGTTCGGGCTCGGCAGCATCGTGCAGGTGCAACCAGCAACTGGACATCAATAGCCATCGTCCGCGATCATACTGCCGATTATCCAGCAGGGCCGCCGCGCCCCGAACTCTTCCCAACACCGCTGTATAAGTGCGGCGCACGGACCGGCGTGAACAACCTACTGGTGGGGTGCAACGTCTGGATCACAGCGGATGGGGCTACCGTAGGCGCGGTGAATGGCGCCAACAACCCCCAGGGCGTCAACGTCAGTCCTCCTTACCAGCAGGGTCAACACGTGCGCGCTCTAGCATCCTTGTGCGATGACCCGAGCCCACCATCGCTCGAGCAGATTGTGCTGCCGCCGCCGTTGCCGCTTCCCACTCCCGGCTTCGACCCCATCTTTGCTGGCGGAACTCAGCTGGTCGTGAATACCATCGTCGATGGTGCTACCTTCACACTGTCGCGCGACGGAGTCTCCCAGGGGACGTTCGCATGCTGGGGTGGCAAGTGCATCGTCGGGCTGAATCCCCCATTTACCGTTGGCGAGGTGTTCACTGCGACACAGGAACTCTGCCCTGGCGATGGGCCGAGCCCTCCAGGCACCGGGACGGTCCAGCCATGCTCAGTGCTGCCTGCGCCGCAGGTCGCGCCAGTGCAAGACGGCGATATCCAGGTCGTCCTGACCGATTTCGTTTGGGGTTCCGAGATCAAGGTCTTTGTAAACCTGGTGAAGACGGGCGACGGGAGTGGACCAGTGGTCGCCCTCACTGCACCGATCCCCCACAATGCCCGCATCGATGTATGGCAGATACTGGGCCCCTGCCAGGGCCAAACGGTGCAGGAGCTGACTTCACAGTGCGTCGCACCGCCAGTGGACGGCGATCCCTCCGCCCTTGATCTCTTCCCAGTCAGTACGCATGAATACGATGGTGGTGGGACCGATATCGATGGATTCCACTATAACATTCGGGGCAGCATCTTCTACCCTGCCGATGACGACGGCGTGGACAAGCCGTTCAATGCACGCCTGGCCGCTATCGGGCGTGTGCCAGTCATCGTCTTGGTGCATGGTGCCCACAGCCCTACCACGCCCAGCTATCAGGGGTACGACTATTTCCAGTACCAGCTGGCGCGAATGGGGTTTGTGGCGGTCTCCATTGACGAGCGCGAGACCGATCAAAGTCCTGACTGGTCCGGATGGACCAGCAACATCGTCCGCCGCGCCGAGCTGGCGATTGCCTCGATCGGCTTCGTGCAGCAGCTTGACGCCAACGGACCACTTTTCCAGGAGAGGATCGACTTCTCTCGCCTCGGCCTTATGGGACACTCGCGCGGCGGGGATTGCGTGATTGCGGTCGCGGAACGGATAGCGCTACCAGGGGTCACGGTCAAAGCGGTGTTGTCCCTGGCACCTGTCAACTCTGGTGCCAATAGCGGGAAGCCGCACGGCTACGCCTTCATGACATTTCTTCCCGCAGCGGACGGCGACGTAGTGGACAACAACGGCGCACAGTTCTACGACCAGGCGCAGCCCGATCCCACCAAAACACAGTTGTACATCTATTACGCGAACCACAATTACTTCAACCGTCAATGGCTCAATGACGATACAGCAGGTGGCCTCCCAATCATGTCTCGTCCAGATCACGAGCGCATTCTCTCGACCTACGGGTGTGCCTTTTTCCGATACACGGTGCGTGGCGATGCGACGGGCGAGTACCTCGTCGGGACCGTCCTTCCGCCAGGTGTACAGAACCAGAACATCCATCTCTCATATGACGTGGCAGGCGATCGTGTCGTGGACAATTACGAGGGACACCCCATTACCATCGATTCGGAGGTGCAGCCCACAGCCCAGTCTGGCGGGCTTGTCGCCCGCGATTTCCCCTTCGCCCAGGTCCCCAGCGCGTTCAATACCAGCTTCTTCGGCAACACGACGGGGAACGTCGCACTGAGCAAGGAGACCGGAGGTGATTTTCGATCACAACTGGCTGGGCGCGCCGACCTAACTCACGCGGAGATCCGTGTCCGCGCGGCGGAGGTCTTCGAGGGGCAGAACATCCCTCCCCTCCCCACCAGCTTCCGCATCGGAGCCGAAGACGGTGCAGGCACGATCAGCTGGGTCAGCGTTGACGATGTTGGTGGCCTGCCGCGTCCGTTCGACCGCCGGGCTTTTGATTCCAAGACAAAGACAATGCTCTCGACATTTCGCTTCCCCAGCCGCTGCTTTGCGGCGGAACCGAAACTGCGCGTCGCAGACATTCGAGCAATTCATCTCAACCTCACCGGTGAGGCTAATCGCCCGATTGCCTTCGATGATCTCGAGATCGCATAGCACACGAAAGGGACTAGATTATGAGTTTTGATACCGCTGGTCAGGTGCCACCGCAAAGAGACGTCAACCTCTGGCATCTTCCCGACATTCTTGCAGTAGAAGTGCATCACGTACGCTTCAAGAGACCACGGAGATACACGGTTCAGGGGAAAGACAACGAGGTCTCCGAGGCAGTCGAGATCACCATCGAAACGTCCGAGCCGTTTCTCATTCGCGCACTCAACCCAGCGCTATTCGTCGGCGATATCGCCCTCACTGCGACTGAAGGGGAAGGCGACCGCCGCTATCGTTTTTTAGCGTTCCAGCCAGACGATCTCAAGCCTGGAGAGGCGATTTCAATCGCCTGGAACAGCCCTGGAGCACCGCGGAAAGCGACGGGCTTTGCTTATCAACCTCCAGCACAACGCGGCGAGGAGCGCTAATACCACGAGACGAATCAAGATATTGTGCGCGGAAGGTGTACTCCCCACGTGAAAAGGAGTATGCGCGGCGAAGGTTTTCAGAAGGAAACGAAGGCTGACAGGCTGATGGTATCAATACCCAGTCGAACGGAATCTTGAAGCAACGACCTGAGCATGGAATGCCAAATCGCTGTGCCCATCATGTGAGAGAAGACCTCATGCTGAGCCGGACGGGTCCTCCCTCACTCGGCAAGTGAACCAGCAAGAGCATAAGGAGCCTGCTCATCGCCTCCACATTGGTATGATTCCATACGAGTCTCTTTGAATGGTCTCTTTACCCTGTCTGCGCAGTTTGGAGTATCTATAATCCTGCATTACTCTTTTGAGTTGAAACAGAAAGTGCATACGAACTGGTTGTTTCTGCAACAGAAAAGGGGTGAGCCATAGATGAGGAGTTCTCCCAGGTTACACTCGACAGCCTCAATGAGCGTCTCTTTCGGTTGGAAAGAGAAATGACGGAATTGCGGCAGTTTTTATGTGTTCAGATGCCATACCTGGAACAGCCAGCAGATAGACCAATTACTCTTTCTGGACAGGTAGATATATCCAGGTCGGAAGTATCTGCTGCAGCTTTCTGGGAAGTCACCTGCTTTGGTCGCTTCCAGCACCGCTGTGCTGGCCATGACATCGCTCCCTGCAGGAGCCATCGTGGCCAGTCGATTCTGAAGTACCTGCTGTCCCGCCCAGGGTATGGCGCCTCAACAGAGCAGCTGATCGAGTGTTTTTGGCCGCACATGGATTCAGTTGCCGGTGCGCATAATCTCCAGGTGGCTATCCACGCTCTGCGCCGCTCACTGCAGGGATGTGGTCCTGATAGCAGCGATGAGACTGTGTTGTTTTGCGACGACTACTATCTCCTCAATCCCGCTCTGTCTATCGTGCAGGACGTAGACGCTTTTCGTGACGCCTACGAGCAGGGTCAATGTGCTACCAAAGCTGGGAGATCGATTGAGGCAATTCAGGCATTTGAGCAGGCTCGTACCCGATATCGTGGCGATTATCTCACAGACCCCTACGAAGATTGGGCGTCTAGCTTCCGGCTGGCTTTGCAAGATATGCAGCTCACCTTGCTCAACCAGCTAGGCACCCTTTATAGTCAGTCGGAGAAGTGGGAACTCGCCGCCTCCTGCTACCGCCAGATACTCGCGGTCGATTGCTACCGTGAAGATGTCTCCCGCCAACTGATGCGTTGCTATGCGGCATGCGGGCGCACAGCAGATGTCAAGCAGACCTATAGGGCTTGCCAGGAGTGCCTGCATCGTGACTTTCGTTTAGCTCCCGCCTCCCAAACGAGGAAGCTCTACCAGCACTTGATCCAACAATTGATATCGCCGGAAGACATTGAGCGAAATTTGAGAGGAAATTAAGTGGTGTCTGGTACACTATATTTCTAGTGAGTACATGCAGAGCGAACTCAAGGAGGAAAGTAGAGAGACATCACGCAATGTGTCCAACAGGAAAAGAGCACACACATTGAAGGAAGACACCACAGCTTCCCAATCCTCGGCATCCGGTGGATACATCTCCCTTGTCGTCCACATCTGGGTGGGCGATGATGGCAGGGTAATTCGTGGAACCATCGAAGATGCCCACTCGGGAGAGCAGTTGGCTGTGGACTTTTCAGCGCTTGCCGCACTTCTCCAGGTTAGCCTGGCATCTGGAGGGGCCTTGAACCCACTACGTGAGGAACATAGGAGGGAGAAGATAGAGGAGACGCCGATGGAAGGTCCATCAGACGTATGAAGCAGAGGCTCTCTACACCGGAAAGGAGAAGATAACAACATGCCAAGATATAGTCGCTATCAAGGCGCAGCTGGCTCCGATTACCAGGGGCTGCGCCAGGTACTCGCCGCGCCGTATCGCAACTGGGAGGCAGAGGATATTGAGGCGCTGTTCGAGAGCTATAATCTTTCTGCCGAAGACATGGAGGGTTTTTTCGACACTCTGAAAGACATCGGCAAAGCGGTGGTCAGTGCCGCACCCGCCATCCTACCGGTTGCAGGTACCGTCGTTGGCAGCGCTTTTGGTGGCCCAATCGGTGGGGCACTCGGAGGCGCCCTCGGTCGGGCAGCGGGTGGAGCGATCGGCCAGGCGACCGCACCGCGCACGCAAACCTCAGCGCCAGCCGCATCTGGCATACCACCAGGTTCTCAAATTCCGGGCGCTCCTCAGTCACCGCCCGGTGCCGCGCCAACGGCGAGTCAACTGATGCAAACCATGTTCCGACCCGAAACGATTCAAGCGCTGATGTCAATGCTCTTGGGTCAGTTGGGACGATCAAATGTGACGGTCGGCAGTTCATCTGTTCCCAATGCTGCCTTCACCAATATGTTGAGTACGATGGCAAATCAAGCCCAGGCAGAGTACAACGCGGCGTGCCCCAGCGCGCGCGAAGGCTTACCCGAGTACCTGCGCGACTATGCGGGTGAAGCAGTTGGCGACCCCGCGGTGGCGGAGCATCGCGCGCGGGCGTTATGGGAGATGCTCCAAGAGACCGATGTGGAGCAGGCGCGCCCTCAGACACGCGGTAGCACTCGCCCCGCTGCTTATGGCAGGACTGGCCTTGTTGAAGCGGAATATTTTTACGACCAGCCGGAGTTAGCGGAATTCTATGCAGAGGACGAGTTCTCGTGAGGTTCCAATGGCGATGAATCTGAATCCCTTGCTGCTCGAAGCGCTCCGTTCGCGCGCTGGTTCTGCCACGGATCCTGCGCTCCAAACACTCCTTTCGGGAATGGGCGCTGGCGCAAGTGGTGGTGCCCTTCCCTCCACGCAAGAATTGCTCAGTCGATTGGAGAGCACAGATCCGACCGTGGGTTTACTTGCCAAATACCTTGCCGCGCGCCAGGTGTCCGAAAGTGAGAGCTCCTCAGAGGAGGAGGCGATAGAAGTAGAGGGAGAGGCGGTGTACACGGCAGAGGTACAAAGTGTGGCTGTCGAGCAGTTTGAGCGATTGGCCCAGGTCGTTCAGCGTCTTGGGGGGCATGTCACAAAGCTGCGTGCTGAATTAGATCAGCTGCGCGAGGTAAACGATGCGCTCGCAGCTGCGCTCGGGGCATGTTACTTATGCTGGGGCAAAGATGCTGGCTGTCCGGTCTGTCACGGCACTGGGCACCCCGGTACTGCAATGCCTGACAAGCGATTGTTCGCGCAGTTTGTCGTGCCCACACTCCGTACGCTTCAAGAACAAAAAGAGGTCAATCGGAACACATCGACGAACGGGCAATTCAATGCTTTTACTCAAGATATGAATGCTAAAAAAGGAGGAGACAATGAGTAACGGGTATGCTACGGAGGACCTCGAGGCCATCCTCGAATCCCTCGAGTCATCAGATGAGTTAGATGAGTCCGATGGGATGGCTGAGCGGACTCGCCGCCGCCCTGGGTCCCGCCCATCGACAGCCACCGGGACAGGTTTGGTCCCACCGAGACCTCAAGCCGGCTACGTTACCGAGGCTCGGCTGCAAGCTGCGTTAGCGCGTGTTGGGGCGCAGATCAAAACTAACTCGGACGAAATCAAGGCGGTCAACGACAGGGCCAGCGCCATCAGAGCAGAGCAAGCGCGTCAGACCACCGCGCTCAAGAAGGAGACTGAGGAACGAAAAAAAGACATTGCGCGGCTAGCGAGCCAGTCCCAGCTCTTAGCGCTCTTGCCCCTCCTCCAGACTCCCAAGACCATCCAACTCACTACAGCGGTTGACAATCTACCGCCGGGTACAAAAGTCCTGGTGGATGGGGGAGACAGTTTGAACACTTTACTCCCGCTCTTGCTGGTGGGCGGCTCTGGTACTGGCTTGGGATCGAGCAGTGGAGGCGGAGATACGGCAAGCATGGGAGGTCTCGACCCTCTGCTTCTTGTGTTGCTGCTGGGCCGCAGATAATCCCCAATCATGAGACGAAGCGAGTATCGAAGGAGACGAAACTATGGTTAGTATCGCTGGCTTGGTGATTGCAGACGCGCTGGGAAGCCGTCGGGGGATTCAGGACGTGGACGCCTTGAATCGATTACGAATTATTGGAGCCGTCGTAGGTGCATCTCCGCTGGGAATCGTTGTCAGTGATTTTGTAGCCCAGCGTGAGGCGCAGAGTAGTGTAGCGGTGCAGACTACGACGACGATCACACTACCAACAACAACGCAGACGATGGTACAGGTGCCGAAGGTTACCGGCATAGCGGTTGCCAGTGCTGAAACGGTACTCACATCCATTGGCTTACAATCGCAGCGCCAAAATGTGATCAGCAGCAAGACGGCGCAAGATATTGTCATCGCGCAAAAACCCTCGGATGGAGAAACAGTCCCCAAGGGGACGGTGGTGATCCTCAGCGTGAGCCTGGGCCTCGTGGTACCCGATGTCCGAAATCTACCGCTTGCCGATGCAATCACACAACTCCAAGCAATTGGCTTGCAAGTGCAGTCAGCCAATGAACGCAGCTCGACCGTTCCCAAAGACGCCATCATCAGGCAAGACCCGCCGCCGGGTTCCAACGTCTCACCGGGGAGCACGGTAACGCTGACGGTGAGCCTCGGTGCGAACGTCACAGTGCCAAATGTCGTCGATGTGCGTGTCGCCGACGCCCAGGCACAGCTCCAGGCTGCCGGTTTGCAAACTAGGCTTGCCTACGAGGCCAGCGGCGGCATCAATAAGGGCTTTGTCATCAAGTCGGACCCGCTTGCCGGGACGTCAGTTGCATTTGGCACCACGGTAACACTGACAGTCAGTACGGGGCAAGATTTTGAAATACCGGATGTTACCGGACAATTGTTCGAGGACGCCCAGCAAAAGCTGCAAGACCTCAAATTGCAAGTAGAGCGGGAAGATCAGAACAGCGACGCGGTGCGCGAGGGCTTTGTCATCCGCCAGGACCCGCCGGCGAAAACTTCCGTCTCGCCGAACTCCGTGGTCACTTTGTTCGTCAGCAAGGGTGTTCCGGTTGTAGAGCTGCCAGACTTGCGCGGTCAGCCCTTTTCGGATGCCCGCGAAACGCTTCAGGACCTCGATTTCATCGTCAAGCGCGTAGACGTGGAGGACTACCAGCCAAAGGGTACCGTGGTTGACCAGGAACCGAAGGCGGGCAAGGTCCCGCCTGAGAGCCAGGTGACGCTGTACGTGAGCACTGGTCCAGCCTACCAGTCGGGTGAGATAGAGGAACATAGCATCGATGCTTCGGACGCGTGACGCGCACCATCCAAAGTCGGGAAAGCGACCTCCCTAAAAAGTAGGTCGCTTTTCATTGAACATTTGAGGTTTGGAGATGGACCCTGAACTGTGGGAAATGCTGGAGGAAGGTGACAGCGAAGATGAAGTAGCGGCAATCATCCGACTCGGACAGCCCGGCATTGTCCCGCCCGGCGTGCGCGTCATCGTCCAGTTCGGCGAGATCGTCACGGTTCGCATGAAGCGTGGCTCGATCTTGGACATCCGCGAAGTGGCCGAAGTGGCAAGCTTCAAAGCTCCGGGGCCACCAATGGGTCCTGATGTGGAGCTGGACGACACCGAGCTACTCGAAGGATTGCCCGAAGCGCTTCAGCCGAGTGACGAGCGGCGACCTCCATCGCTCGACGCCACGGGACGCGACGTAGTCGTCGGCATCGTGGACTGGGGTTTGGACTTTGCACATCCCGACTTTCGCAACCCCGATGGGAGCACACGTCTACTCGCGCTCTGGGATCAGCGCGGACGCCCTAGACCCGAAGCACCCCAACCGTACGGCTATGGCCTCGTCCACACGCGCGAGGAAATCAACCGCGCGCTTGCGGCAAGCGATCCGTACGCGGTGCTGGGCTATCATCCCGCCGATGCTGACATGGGACGTGGCTCGCACGGCACGTTGGTCGCGAGCATCGCGGCAGGCAATGGTGGGAGCGGTAGTCCGGTCGGGGTTGCACCCGAGGCAAAGATGGTGTTCGTGCATCTCGCCACCTGGGGTCAAGACGGCTCTGCCAAGCTGGGCAATTCGGTAACGCTACTGGAGGCCGTTGACTTTATCGCCCGGACGGCAGGCGAGCGTCCCTGGGTCATCAATCTTAGCATGGGGCGTACTGGCGAGCAGCACGATGGGACGACGCTCGTCGAGCAAGGGCTTGATGCCGCGCTGCGTGCAGCACCCGGACACGTGACTTGTCACAGCACCGGCAATTACTTTACGCGGCGGCTGCATGCCTCTGGGCAACTGCGTCCTGCCGAAGAACGAATACTGGTCTGGGAGATCATGAAAGCCGACGTCACGCCCAACGAGCTGGAGATTTGGTACTCAGGGCGGGACAAGATGGAGGTTGAAATCCGATCGACGAATGGCGTGGCTCTGGCACGGCTGAAGCTCGGCGAACGAGCACCACTAACCGCGAATGGTCAAACGGTGGGCAGAGCGTACCATCGGGAGGCTGAGCCGAACAACCTCGCCAATCACATTGACATCTTTTTGTACGCAGGAGCACCAGCGGGAGCTTGGGAGGTCACGTTGATCGCGACGGATGTGGTGGATGGGCGCTTTCATACCTGGATTGAGCGCGACGCGGCTTGCCCCGACTGCCAATCGCATTTTCGCCGGGAGGACGCCGATCCCACTTCCACTACGGGCACCATTTGCAACGGGTTGCGCACCATTGCCGTGGGCGCGTACAATCCACATCACCCCGACCAGCCCGTGGCTGCATTCAGCAGCATGGGTCCGACGCGTGACAGCCGACTCAAACCGGATCTGTGCGCGCCGGGCGTGGGTATTCTCGGCGCACGTTCCACCCCGCGCGACGCGAATGATCAAGCGCCGCTCTGGACCCGCATGTCGGGAACGAGCTTTGCTGCGCCGCACGTCACCGGCTGCGTCGCACTCATGCTGCAAGTCGCGCCGCGACCCTTGCGGATCGAAGAAGTGCATAATTTGCTCCTGGCCAACACACGCAAGGTCTATTTTCCTGATGAGCTACCAGGTCGTGCCGGAAGCGGCTATTTGGATATCGAAAGGGCGGTCGAGGCTGCGAGAAACATCGGGCGCATTGGTCCAGAGTTCAAACCAGCGAGCGTTGCTAAGGAGGCAGCTATGATGCGTGAAGATCAAGAAACCGAAATGTCAGAATTCGTTGAAGGCAAGGCAGAGGATGAGGCGGAAGCGGAAGAAGCGTCGAGCCAGCAAAATACGTTTCACCGCATCGCCAGTGACATCACTGGTGCGTTCGAGGGCGGCAAGCCCGGCACGCTCAACCTCTACGACCGGGGCATCATCAGCTACGGCAAGCATCAGGCGACGCTCGCCTCAGGCACGCTCTACCCGATTCTGAAACGCTATACTGAGCTCTCGTCCAGCGAGACCGCAAAGAACATGTCCGCGTATTTGGATCGTGTCAAGCAGAGAGATGAAACCTTGCGCGAGGACAGGGACTTTATCCAACTGCTCAAGGATGCTGCCAAAGAGCCGCAGATGAACCGCGCGCAGGACGAAGAATTCACGCGGCAGTATTGGGAGCCGAGCAAGAAAGCAGTTAGAGAGGCAGGCATCAAGTCTGCACTGGGCTGTGTCATTCTGTACGACACGCGCGTGCAGGGCGGGATGCAGCAGGTCTTGAAAAAGACTCAAGAGCGGCTAGGCGGCAAGGTCGGTGACATGATCAGGGGAAGGGAGATCACTGAGCAGGAATTCTTGCACGTTTTTGTCGAGGAGCGCGTCAACCGCAATCTGCGCATCAGCGTCAATCAGAAAAAGCAGGCGGAGGAGCTGAACAAAGAGGCGCAGGCACTGGAAGATGCGGCGGTGGCGGCCCCCGATCGCGCGCCAGAGCTGAGGGATCAGGCGGCGGACAAGCGCAAGAAGGCAAAGCAGTACGCAGCGAACGCCTCGGCGCTGGAAATCTCTGCCAACAAAACGCGCGGTCCCTCTTTGAGGGCTCTGGTGGATTCCGGCGATTTGAATCTGTATGGCGACACGGATGGCCAGATTTATCTCACGGGCAAGTCCGGTGTTGCAATCACCGGACTCAAGCCCGGCGCGACGATTGACAGTACAGCCCCTGCCGAGCAAGTGGAAGAAGAAGCCGATGAGGAAGCAATAGCGAAGCGCAATTTCATCCTCATCTCCGGTGGACCCGGACCGTACGATAACCGCGACATCGAGCATGACCAATCGTGGGCGAATTATGTGACGCCTGTGTTGCTCTTAACCGACAAAAAGGCCAAGCACGAAGCGTTCGTGGAGGAGGACGAGGAGGTTTGGTGGTTTGTTTATAAACCGGCGTACGAACGACGGTGGACGGAAGATTCAAGCAGTTCAGTAGAGGCAAGAAAGAAAGCGGTCAAGGAGGTAAAAGACAGAGGATTTACCTCCTATGTGGATCTGATCGAAGGACGCGCCAAAGAGCGCGGATGGAATCTGCGCTGGCTCGTCGAGGCGGATGACTTTTGGACAAAGCTTAAGACCTTCAGTAAGGGCTCAATTTCACGCGTGTGGTATTGGGGTCACGCACGCGAGGACCTCTGGCTCTCGGTCAGGCACGATCCTGACAGCGGTGCGGCCATCGCTCCCGAAGCGGCCGAGATCATTATGGTGTCATCTATTGACAGCAAGCTCAAGAATCGCTTCCGCAAAGGCGATGTAGATCGAATGAACCGATTCATCGGATGCAACACGGTCAAGTTCGCGGAGGCGTGGGCGAAAACATTCGATGTGTGGGCGGAGGGTGTCGAGGGCAAGGTCAATTTTGCCAGCATCCACAAAACGGGCGGCGAGCCTTGCCTCGTGGACAGCGCCCGAGTGACATTCTTTTCACCGGGCGGCAAAGAGGAACCCGGCCAGACGTGGCGCGCCAAGGCGGTCAAGTGTGGAAAGATCAGCTCTGAGGCACTGCCCGAGGAAGCCGAAGCGCTTGAGGCAGTGGCGAGTTCAGCAGCCGGTAAAGGGACTGTGAGTCAGTCTGTGCAATTAAAGGTCGGCGAGACCTATGAGATTCCGCTTGACAGCGCGCCGTCAATAGAACATTCCTGGGAGGTACTCCTGCCTCAATCGGTCCGCATCAATCCCGCCACACCGGGTGAGGAAGAGGCTTTCGCTCCCTTTGAAGCTCCAGAAACAGGCGCGGCGGAGCTCGTCGAGCTGGCAGATCAGGTGATTGCAGAACGAACGGTTGCGCTCGCACCGACAGCAGTGCTTCATCACGTGTTGTCGCGGGCAGGGATGGCAGAGGCGTTGACCCTACCGGGCAACGGGCGTTTGCCCTCCGCCGCGGAACTCTTTGACGTGTTTGCTTATCCGGGACGCGAGGCGCTGCGCAGTCATCTCGAGCAGTATTTCGAGGTGGTCGCGCTACCGAGAGCGCCTCTCGACGGTAGGTTGAGTGCGAACGATTTGCTGATCCGACGCGGTGATAGCGGGCTGGGACACCTATCTGTGATCGCCTCACCAGAGTTGAGGCATTATGAAGAGGTGTTGTCAGAGGGGCTGATCCCAGAAACATTCAATTCGGGCAAGTATGCGCACGTCGTTGACGCTGGAGTGCGCCCGCACACACTCTCCGATGCATTTGCGCGCCGCGTCACGGACGACACAGGACGCCTGCCTTACGATCAGCTGGTGCTGCGAACACAAGAGCATGTGCGTCAGCGCCTCGCTGAGAGCATGCAACTTGACGAGAGCGTCAAGCCCCCGAATGCGGAAACGTCGGGTGGTTCGGCTCCCTCGCTTCCCCCTGCGCCGTATAACAGCATGCCGCTCGGCCTCGACTTCCACGATGCCCTCAGCTTCAAAGATCCCCACAGCGGCCAATGGCATATCGTGGCTCATACATTGTCCGATTTCCAGCGGCTCGTCCGTTTGGGCAAGTCCTTTGTCATTCTTAAAGCGTCCGAGTGGGGTCCGGATGCCGTCTTCGACACCCATTACGCGCTGGCGCACCAGGCCGGCCTATTCCGTGGCGGATTTCACTTCTTTACGCCCAAACCGGTGCAGGAACAGGTGAATCTGTTTCTCGTGCATCTGCGCAAAGTCGGTCCCGGAGATCTGCCTCCCTCTCTCGACGTGGAAGATGGCAGTCTCACTCTTTTCCGTCACTATAACTACATTCATCACTTCAAAGATGGCCACAAGGAGGGAAACGAAGCCGGAACCAACAGGCTGCTGGATGATTTGCAGGAGTGGCTGGATCACGTCGAGGCTGCGCTAGGCCGGACGCCCATTATCTACACCGGCGTGATGTGGCGCGACGACCTTCAGTCCACTCAGATGGCAGCCTATCCGCTCTGGACCATCACCGGGCACGAGCCGCCCGCTTGGCCGCACGTCACCATCTGGCAGTACGCGGAGGAGGGCGGAAAATGGCTCGGCCGCACCCATTATTCCGAACCTAATGTAAACATCGCCGGCACTCAGTACGACGCCTATAACGGCTCCATCTACGGATTGCGTGGCTTAGCGGACCTAGGTCATACCGCTCCGCATCTGGTGGGCAACCAAGTAGGCAACCGAGAATGCATTGCGTACGCCGAGCCCGATGGCAGAGTTCATCTCCTGGAACTAGTCGCCGGGGCTTGGCGTGATCAAGACCTGTCCACCATCATCCCAACTGCGCCTCTCGCTGTAGGCGATCCGGCGGCGATCGGGGTTGGCAGCGAACAATTCGTCCTCTACCGGACCAGCAATGGAGACATCCATGCCCTCACCCGTTCGCTAACGAACGTCAATGCCCCATGGTCGGAGTTCCCAACCGGGCCTGCGGCAATTGACGACCCCTTCGTAACGCTTGTCCAGAACGACGTTCACGTGGTGTATTGGAACGAATTCAACTATCATATTCATCTTTCTAGACAAGGTGGTAGCACCTGGCATGCCGCGCATACCGCAGATTTGGCCGCTACTCCCCCTCCACCGCACGCCTCCGGCAGCGCGGTTGCGTATACGCACCAGAACGTGCTTCACTTCGTCTCCCGCGCAGGCGGTGATGGTCACCTGATTGACTCTCGTGCTGGAGCTGGCGGCGCGCCAGCCGATCTGACAGCCACAGCGCGCGACAGTGCCGGGCATCCGCCGCCCGCTGCAACCTATCGGCCAGCCACATATACGCCGGCGGGCAAGGCTCCACGAATTGTCTTCCGCGCCGTTCGGGGAGATGTTTGGCAAATTGAGCGCGACACACTGTTAGCAAAGGATCTCAGCTTGAATGTCGGCCATGCCCCACCGGCCGCCGGAAGCCCGACGGCGGTTGTTACGGATCAGGCTCACGTCTTCTATCGCACGATGGATGGAACCATCATCGATATTTTCGATGACGCCGGGGTTTGGAGCCGTCGAAACGTTTGTGCTGACGCCGCAGCCGATCCGACCGCCTTTGTCGACGGTCTCGGGCATGCCGCCTTCAGTTTCCGCGCCATCGACGGCAGTATCCGGGTTGCCCGATTCGTGAACGGCGCATGGAAGTGTGAGAATGCAACCCGGCCGCAGAGTGGAGGCTCCGGTAGAAGCGCTCCGGGTGGACCGGAAGCAGCAGTAACTCAGCAGCAGGGAGCGGCCGCGACGCATGCGATCTTCGCCGCACCCAGTCAGTCTCGTCCTTGGACCGTTGAACACGAAGACGCTTTTGGAGCCACCAAGGTATCGCTGGCGGCAGACGGCGGCGGTGGCGGTCCGGCCGTCGTGGCGCTCGACCCGTTTCCTAACACTGCCCTGGCGCTTTCGCTGGCGGACAACGGTTTCCTTAGGATTAACCCCAGGTTGAGCAGCGCCATGTCTGCACTCGCGGCGAATCCCGCCACCAAGGACATGTGCGTTGCCGTAGTCGATCTGCAGGCACCGCCCGCGGGCGTTGACGGGGTCTACCAGGGCTTCAACGACGATGACATGCTGTACGTCGGCAGCCTGCAGAAAATTTCCGCGATGTATGCGGCGTTCGAGCTGCGATCCCGGGTGCGCCAACATGTGGCGGCGGCTATTGCCGGCGGCCTATCGACAGGCGCAGCCGATTGGCAAAAAATGCTGCTGGACTTGAAGACGGCATGGCAGCCGAAGTTGAACGCGGCCTTCCCTGCGTTGCCTCCTGGCTTCCCGGATCTCAATACTATTTTCAGCCTCTCGGTGGCGGGCAACGTCGACTTCAGCACTTCCGGAAAGAGCAAGACGCAACTGGACGGCGTGGGCGGCCATGGGTCGCTCGCCGGCCTGAAATTTCTCGAGTGGCTCAAGCTCATGCTGCGTTGGTCTAACAACCAGGCTGCCTCGAAGTGTATCCTGGCGCTCAGTTATCCGTACATCAACGGTGTGCTCAAGGGTGCGGGTCTCTTTGAGCCCGCCTCAACCGGCATCTTCTCGACTCCGCCGCGCGGGCTGTGGATCTCGGGAAACTACGCCGTCATCGCGAAGGACTGGATTGCCGACCGCACCGCCGACGATGCCAACGCGGGGCAGGCCAAGACCGCGCGCTGGGCTACGCCGCAACGGCCCAAGACTAACTTCGGCGCGACAGCCCGTAAAGTGGCGCAGTTGTTCGCGTTAATCGCAAAAGACAGGCTTGTCGACGCCGCGGCCAGCCAGGAGATGCGCGACCTTCTGAGCGGCGCGGAATTGAACCGCCGCCCCGGCACCAGAGGCCTGGGCAGCTTTATCGAAGGTGCGCTGCACAACGCGGGCCGCAGTTTCGATGCGGTGTATTCGAAGATCGGCATCGGCGATGACAATCGCCTACACGACGCAGGAATCGTGCAGCGGGCCATTGTAGGGGGCAAGTCGCGTTATGTCGTCGTGGCGCTCGGGAGTGACAACAACTTCGCGCATCTTTCGAAGGTCTTCGTGGACATCGACACGGCACTCTAGCGCGATTACCTGTAGGTCAGCTTCCGGGAAGCCAGACAGGTACGAATTGCATACCTTTTACGCGACCTAAATGTGGCATTTGGAGACCATTCAATTTCGGGTGCTCGCTTCAATAAAGAGATGTAATATACATTATATCAATATTTACGGGCACTTATCCCCTAAATAGGAGGTAAATGGCTTACGAGCACCCGAAAATGAATGGTCTCCAAATGGATTGGGCAGACCAAACTTTCCAAACGGGGAAGTGGCCGCGTGCGTCGCATTCTGTATCTCGCAGCGTTACGAAGCATCCAACTGGACGATTCCCCCTTTGGAGCCTACTATCACCGCCTGGTTGACCGCGGCATGAAAAAAGGGATGGCTGTGGTGGCAGTGATGCGTAAATTACTCATCGTTGCTACCCATCTCATCCTGACCGAGCAGGTGTATGAGCCTGGCAAAGTCGCCGGTCTGTCAGTGCGCTAGCCGCGCGGCTAGCGCACTGACAGACCGGCGACCCCACCCCCATCCGGCCTGTGAAAACAACGTCTGGACAGTGTCCAGACGCCAAGGGGAAATGTTGTGTTTTTGTAGGCCATCGTGATCTGGTCATCATGCGGATTTTTTGCCATCTTTCTACAGGGCTTGACAAATTCTATGGCTTCTGTAGTAGTAGAACAGGTTTTCCACAGCATGGGTGTGGTTATGCACATTTCTCGTTGGCGACTGGTGGAGAACTCGTGGATAACTGGGTAGGCATGGCGGTCTGTTCTCCGGTATACTTTTCACAAGCGCTGTTCTTCCGGACCGATGTTGAGTATTTCATCCCTGCTGTCTGTGTTCATGTGATCGACAAAGGAGGAACTGCTATGCCTGTCTTGACCTCATCAAATCGTTTGACTCCGAAAAGTACGTTGCGTCACCGTCCCATCATCTCAGATACAACGCGGGAGGAACCACCACGCGTCCGGAGGGCTTCACGCACTCAGACCCAGCAACCAGCGGCACCAACGACCGCGCCGGAGATCCCTGCATGGAAGCCGGCGACACGACTGCGCCCACGCCGACGGCCTCGCGTGCCGCTGGTTGGGATCGGGGTCGGCATGGTCATCGCCGTGATGGTCGTCTGGCTCGGTCAACTCCTTCTTGGCTGGGTTGGAACGAGCCTTGATACCCTGCACTATGGCTACCCACGCACCTATCAGGTGGATGCGGTAGTGGGTCAGGGTGATAGTGCTGCCCAGTCACTTCATCGCTCTCAATCTCGGGGGCCAGATCGAGATCATTGAGCTGCCTGCGGGGGATGCCTCGCACGCGAAGATCTATCTGGGGCCGCATCTGTATGGGCCAGATGCCGACCTGGTGGCGGTGACGCTGCAATTCGTGGACAGCCGCCATGATCATCATCCTGATATGCTCGTGCTGTTCCAGGGGACCCAACTCGTCTTTCGCAACACGCAGGGCACGTTTCAGCCGCCGTCTCCAGCAAAGTCATAACACGGGAATCATCGATGCTGTCCGGTCGGCTGGCGGTCGCTATTGGGAGGACAAGCACGTTGAGTGACTCCTGGTGCGTGGCGTAGATGAATGCACGTCCGTCAAAATGGGAACTTTCGAGAGAATCTCGTGAGAGCAGGGGCGTGTCGTGTGAGAGGGCTGTGATGGTGTGGAAGTAGTCTATCTATATGCGGATTGCATATAGTATGGATGCCTCCCGATGGAGGTGGAAGGAGACCCTCATGAGCGCGCCATCATTCGACCGTGACAGTGATCCTGTGGAAACCGAAGCGTTGTCTGAGAGCGGCTTCACCCCAGAAGAGATCGGGTGCTTGTTGCGGTTGCGAGACTGGTATCAACAGGGGGGCAGTGATCGTGTGGCGCTGATCCGCCCTCTGGAGTTCCTCAAGTTTCTGCGAAGTTCCGGCCAACTCCCCTCCTAGTTTAAGCGTTCGGTTCGGTTTCGCCATTCAAAACAGGCAGGTCGTGATTGAGGGCATGAGCAATGGGGATCGTTTTGGAGGGTGTCAGCTTCTGTGGGGAAAAAGGGGAAAAAGAGCCTCTCCTGCCTGAGAAGGGGCATGCTGTGTTTTTTTATGCCTCTTTTGCTTCCTGTTCCTCTATTTCCACTGAGCAGGCCGGGCACATCGTACACGGGAGCTCATGCGCATGCCAGTAGGCGGCCAGAGCGATATGCTGCTCGGGGGTAATCCACCATTCTTGCTTATTGCGCTCAGGGTTGGTTGGGCGCTGGTACACCGAGAGCGCAATATCTCCAGCCTCATAGAGCGACTTGATGCTGTCAGCGGTGACATGGTGCGCGCGTGCAAAATGGACCAGGCGTTGCGTTCCTGCGTGATAGCCACGCTTCTCTGCCGCGGAGAGCTGCACACCTGGGAATGGGACAAGCTGCGGCGATGACAGGGACGCAGCTTGCGCAGGTGATTGGGCAAACGCGAGGCTCTCGACCTGCTGTTGCAATGCTTCGACCTGCGCGCGGAGCTGATCGATTTGTGTCTGGATCGGGTGTGGCTCGTGCGGTTTGCGCGCGTTATACGCGTTGATATCATCCAGGTCAATGCGGATGGAGTGCTTGGCGCGGATGACTGAGAACTTCTCGTCTTTGATCATGCGACGGACCGTGCGCTCCGACAGGTTGAGCAGGACCACGGCTTCCTCCACGGTCACATACTGCTTGCGCGTGGTGGACGCAGGCGGTTTCGATTGGGATGTCATGACGGTTCCTTTCTGCCCTTCTCGGGCTGCTTTGGAGATGAGACGATCAGCTCCGGGCGCATCGTCACCAATGCAAAGAGGCCGGGGACTGCTTCTCTCGAAACCTTCCACGGCTGCGTCGATGATGACGGGACTTCCCAAGCAAAAAAGCTGCACAGGTGGTGCAGCCCTCTTCATCTCTTGTTTCTTAGTATACCCAATTTTAGGCGATTTGTCAAGAAGCAAGCAGCTTGCACCAGCCTGTAGCGGGGTTTGATACGTGTATCACTGTTAGCTTGTTTCACCAGTAGAGTGGTGCTCATCTGCTCGGTCTTTTCCTCCTGTTCTGGACATCGTTGATCCCTTACCAGCGCTCGCATGATGGGAAAACCGGACGGATGTTATGTGGTCAAAAAGTGGCATGATGTGCCAGGAGCGAGGCTCCACGATGGCGAGGGATGCGATCATGAACTGCCGGTTGCGTCCCTGCACCCGTGATGCGGCGAGATCATGACCTGCCTGGAAGACAGGGAGAACCATCTTGACGCTGCGGTTCATGACGCGCCAGTGCCTTCCTCTGCCCCTATCATGAAGTGCCAGGCAGGGGGAGGACGAGGTTCATTCAGAATCATGAAACGCCGGTGGCCTCTCTTGCGTCATGCCGTTCGTTCGGCGCGCTTAGAGCCTCTTGATCGTGTCACCCACGTGATGCGCAATGAGATAAAAGCAAGTAGACAATAAGAAGAACCACGATATTCCAATGAAGTACGATCCTGCGAAAGGAAAGTGGAAAGAGAGCGATAGATAGGAGAGTATCGATGAAGAAGCTTCATCAAGCAAAGCAGATCCGAGATGCGAACCATCAAGCAGTGTTCCTCATGCGTTAAGCGGCCAGAGAGAAACCGAAGGACTGAGCAAACGAAGCCGGGAGACCGTGGATCGTCACCTGGAGCGGTGAGGCGGTCGAGAGGCGAGCATTACGAGCAAAACGTTGATCCCAGTTCAGACGAGAGTGCGCCCGTTGTGCTCTCGTCAGCACCGTAGCTTCGGTAGTGGTAACGGTCTCTCTGGCTTGCACTGATGGTGTTGTCAATGTCACGGTTTGTGTGCGTAGCAGTCGTACCCATCTCCGCCGGATCTGGCAACGTTCCCAATCTCCCCAGAGCAGAGGATGAGTAGGAGCAAGCGAGTGCGTTTCAGCCGATGTGGATGCAGGCTCCTGCACGGCTGGGGGATCGATAGGCGGAGAAGCAGAAAGTGGCCAGAGGACGGCACTGACCCGACGTGGGCGTTTGGTGGTCGTTCCATATCCGAGACACTGATCGCGCAATGGACAAGGGCGGCAACTTCCAATCCGTGCTGCATAGACGATCCGCAGAGATCCATCACGTTCAGGTCGTCGCTCTTGAGGGAAGAGCGATTGACCCGTTGGACAGCAGACCGTTCCATCTGGCTGAGGAACAAAAGCAGATCCCGCAAATCCGCCCATCTGTGCTGCTCGCGCCCATTGTGGTGGACCAAACTGAGCAGGCTCCATCACCTGAGCAGGCTCCATCACCTGAGCAGGCTCTATCACCTGAGCAGGCTCCACCGCCTGAGCAGGCTCTATCACCTGAGCAGGCTCCACCGCCTGAGCAGGCGCAAATTCCGTCAGACGTATGGCTGAGGGAGACAGGTGTTGTCCGAGTTCCAAACGGAGATTCCAAACCCATTGGTTGAGAATTTGCCACCATTCCTGTCCCCAAGGAGCATGAGAAACCCAGCGATCCGTGTTTTGCTCCTGATCTTCGTCGGCCAGGACCGTTTCGAAAGATCCCCGGTGAAGGTAGAGACCCAGCACATCAGCAGCCGTGAATGCCCCTTGTGGCGCGGTCGTGAGAAAAAGCTCATAGACGGTTCCGGCGCGAAGGACGCCAATCGACGGTTTTTTGGTGGAGGTGGCTGGATGGGTGGCGACAATCAGGCGCACACAAGGTCCGCTGGGAGTGAGCTGCACATGTGGGCAATCGAAGAGCGTACGGCTTGTTCCTGTCTCCCGATGGGTCATCTGCTGATCCGGCGGCGCTTGCAGGCGGGTCTGGACAACAGGAAGATCTAGCATGGCGTAGTCTTTGCTTCGAACGACTATCCCAACCAACTCTTTGAGCACCTCTGCGACGACCACTCCATTGCCATAGAGTCCATCCAAACGTACCAGCACCTGGGAGAGGGGGATGGAGAACACGGTCATGTAGCTGATGATAGCCTGGATGGCTCGCTGCAGTTCGCCTCGGTAATCTCCATTTCCACTCCCAGAATAGGTTCCCAACCAGTGATGCGTGTGGGCTTGGAGAATCGTTGTGCGTGTTCGCCCCACTTCTCCTCGTTTCCGTCCAAAATAGCCAGGAGCACACACCTCGTCCATACGACGAGGTGGGGCGGGAAACTCCTCAAGATGAAGGAGGGATCTTTGGCGAGCGGTCTGCTTCGTTCCATCCACATCGACGATCATCCAGTGGTTCCCCAGCCGATCCCACAATCCGCCAGGGGGAGACGTTTTTTGCGCGCGTGCCACCAGATCCGCTTGAAATAGGGTTCGCAAAGCCTCCACACATGGCTGATCGACGGCTGCCAGAAAACGGCTGAGTGTGGAAGGATGCGGCAGAGCGGATCTCTCGAAGAGAGCCATAAATGTAGCGGAAAAAGGGGAAAGGCGTGCATAAAACGCTTCGAGTGTCGGTTCACCACTCACCGCATAGCCGAGAAGGACTGCTACAAAATCAATCACCTCATACCGACCAAAACGAGCACGGGCCAACCGGACGTGTTCTTCTATGGCTTTAAGAAGGCCGAACTGGGTGAGAATGTGAGCGAGAATGACCACTTCGCCAAACCAGGACGGAGTCGAGGGAACCGATTCCGGGGCAATCTGGACGTTTACAGATGGTTGCGTCATACTGGTTGTGTGTCCTCCTTGTCTGGAAACAAATCAAAAACCTGTTCCCTTCTAAGGAGACACATTTCTTGCGTCTTTTGCCAATCTGCTCCCCTACTGCTCAGCTATACAACCTCATTGCGCATCACGTGGG
>WNFX01007105.1_pt1 | contig 28350 bp, 27 predicted proteins | sample 5400111 | NCBI WGS metagenome assembly WNFX01 (sample SAMN13153363, study PRJNA577476) | soil metagenome | isolation source: 40 cm soil or saprolite under grassland replicate 1 | place: USA:California | collected 2016-06-15
CCCTTTCGTCATGTTTTGGATCATTGCGGATTGATCTGACGCAAAACCTAGTGAAAGTATGTTACGCAAGAGTAGGTACAAATACGGAAAATTGCGTCTAACTACTGATATGTAACCCTCACGGAATCCTTCCTCTATCGTATCGTATTGGGATTGCTCAAAGTCAATTACGCTTGCCAGAAATGATGCTATGTCCATGCTCTTTGCAAATATCGAATTCGTTTTGTGAATAAATCCCAGATCTGTTCGCACTATAGAGTTATCAAAATTTACCAGATAGTTCTGCGATTTATTATCTGTAAATACGTACCCGGCTTTATGCATCTTTCCCGTTAGGGCTCCGGCTTGGAAAGCCAGAGAGCGTATAATATTTTTCTTGTTATCCTCGTCAGCAAATGCCCTGTACAGGTTACCCCCCTCCACATATTCTTCAATAATTGTGTCGTCTGATATCGAAATGAGAAAGGGAGTAGATATTCCTAGCCTTTTGAGGTTATCCCTCATAGCATTACCTTCATTCCCCAATGTTATCTTGCCTGCAGGTGGAGGTGCAGAAGGATGTGCCATCAGAACTGACATTACACTATAAGTGGCTGCCAAAAGGTATTCATGGAAGTCTTTTGTCGATTTGTTTTTCTTTATGACTACCATCCGCCCTCCTAACCGTTGAATTGATACGTCTCTCTGCCAGTTTACGAAATACAACTATTCTATTAATACATGTGAATGCTTGCATGTATAAGTTTCAATACTTAAAATATCGAACAATATACCACCACTATTGAAGGGAGTCATGGCGTCACAACTACATGACGAACACAGATGGGCCTCAAGATTCTTCACGTCTATGAATGCCTCTAGTTATGATGCCGTAGTCCGTTGTGCTACGTTTGGTCAGGACTACATATGGAAAAAGGAGATTCTGGATCTTATCGATAAGCACCTTCTATCTTCATTGCCATCCTCTTCATCTTCCTCCTCGCTTTCTTCCGGCGTTCTTCAATCACATATGTGTCTGGACCTTGCATCTGGAACAGGAATATTATCTTCGCTAATAGAGCGGCGTGGAAATCAAAAAGAGGGAAGACCAAGAAATGTGGTTGGCCTTGATTTTACATTTGATTACTTGCAAATAGCAAAAAAAAAGTTCAACACCGGGAAGCTAACAAACGGAACAGCACAGTTGTTGCCTTACAGAGAGCAGTCTTTCGACTCGATCACATCGTCTTACCTAGCCAAATATGTCGATATTGAAAGAGTAGTAAGCGAGTGTTGGCGTGTCCTTAAACATGGAGGTGTCGTGGTTTTCCACGACTTTACTTATCCATCAAACTCATGGGCCAGAACTCTCTGGAAAGGCTATTTTAGGATTTTGCGATCGGCTGCCAAAAGGATAAGCTCCTGGGCGCCAGTTTTTCAAGAGTTAGATCAGGTTATAAAAATGAGTAACTGGCCAGGACAAACTATTCAAGCGCTAGAAGGTACCGGGTTTAAGAACATATCATTGAAATTCTATACCATGAAAACATCTGCCATTGTTTCGGCCGAAAAGCCATGAACGAAGACTCTCGTTTGAACGAATGGTTCGTACCTAAGTTTGGTTCATTAAAGTTCCGAGTCTTCATTGGTTTACTGTTTCTACCCTACACTGGAATGTGTATATCATTTACGATAATAGGTGCGATGTTAGCGCCTACAATTGATTGGGAGAGGGTCGCTGCCATAACGCTAATTTACGGATTGGCTTTGGGCGTCTCGGCTCATGCTGCGGATTCTTTAGGTTCAAAAAAAAATAAGCCTTGGGGTAATTACTTTAGCCGAAGTGAGTTATGGCTTTTATTAATCTTGAGTTTAGCCATAGCATATTCGATCGGAATTTATTATATAATATTTCATGTCCCCTTGCTTTTAGTAATTGCTGTCCTTGAAGGTTTTTTCGTTTTTGCATATAACTTTGAATTATTCAAAGGGTTCTTGCATAATGATCTCACATTTGTGTTTTCGTGGGGAGCGCTTCCCGTACTAGGAGGATACATAATGCAGACAAACGGAGTCGGAACGTTTCCCTTCATAGTGTCTGTGGGCGCGGCCCTGGTCAGCTACATGCATATTAAAATATCTAGGCCCTACAAAGAACTAAGGAGGAGGAGCGTAAACGAGCCACGAGCCAAAAGACTGGAAGTCTATCTCAAACTAATTAGTTTAGGAACTATAGCGGCTGCCTTTGTTGCGATCTTGTTTAGGGTCATAGTTTAAGTCGATTCTTAATATTAGAACTGCTTTCTCATTATTTTAGGATAGTAGGAGGTTGAGCGTCCATGGTCATAGTTTCTGTCGGGGTAAGGGATTTCGGAAGTCACATGTTACAAAAGATTTCTGAACTCGAAAAGAAGTCGGATCTCAAATTAGCTATTACGAAAAAAATTCTTTTGGCTGAAACGGGTACCGTTGAACAGATCTTGAGTATATTGACGAATTCAGAGACTGAGGTGAATATTTTAAAACAAACAGAAGACCGCGAACTCATAATAAGAGATGTTTGCATAGTTAGCAAGAAGGATGGGAAAACACTAGTCAATGCACAATCATGCTTTTTTCTAGCCAATCTACCTAGAGACATAATAAATCAGGTTAGGAGAAAGAACCTAGGCATAGGAAATATTATTATAGACCATGAATTGGAAACATTCAGAAAAATAATTAAAATAGGCTACAATTCGAAATCCGATTCGATTTTCAGAGTATATCATATTATTCACCGCGGAAAAGTCGCCATTCAGATCAGGGAATATTTTACCTCAAGTATAGATTCGAAAGTCAACCTTGCGTTTGAGGCATAAGACGAGTTAGCACTATGAACGTCGTTATGGTTTGTGTAATATTGAATGAAAAGGTGGACCGGGTGGGATTCGAACCCACGACCTCGGCAATGCCAATGCCGCATCCTACCGGACTAGACGACCGGCCCTTCAGCGCCTCGACAATCCTCTTGTATGATATTAATATTAATACGTTTAACGAATTGTAGAGACTAAATACTAGATAAGGAATATTATTTTGTAATAATTAAAGACGCAACCTCGTTTAATCGTCCAAACGCTATGAATTCTATCAAAAATTGGCAACTGGCGATCGGTTTAGAGCTCTCGTACTGGCGGCGCTCGCCATGATGATATCATATAATTAAGGGCGTTTCTCTTCATCATTGGTATACGCAGTGACACTTGAGCGGTCTATCGGAGCAGTGATAAGATATCAGTCACCGAGCAATGAGGAGGATAATTATCGTGACGGATCGGCGGAGTTTCTTCTACTGAGAAATCGCAGAGGCTTCTGGGGTTTTCCACAAGGACATAAAGAGAAAGGCGAGACCGAAATCGAGACACTCAAAAGAGAGGTAGCCGAGGAGACTGGTATTGATAATATTGATATCCAATCATATATTGGAAGAATTCGTTACTCCTATTTTAGGTCAGATGGGATGAAATCCAACAAAGAGGTGACGTTTTATTTTGCAAACAGCTTCAGTAGACTGATAAAAATATCAAAAGAACATGAGGGATTTAAATGGGTGACATATTCAGACGCCTTATCGCTGCTTAACCACAGACAATTAATATCAATACTGATAAGAGGGCACAGAAAAGGTCTTTATTGATTGTGGATCAATCTTGAATACCACGATTAGAATGTTGCTATTACCACGACTATTACCAAGTGTCACTCCACTCGTGTATCTGCAGTAATAGATTTATACCTAAGATTGGCCGAACTATGGAGGATTCAAAAAAAGATGGTTGCCGGGAAGCGCATAGTTTTAACTGCAGACAGAAGCTTAATGACAAATTATAGAGGAAATTTTCTTTATGGTTTTATCGCTTGTGGTCCTTATGAACTCGTTCCAGAATTTGTATTCGACAAGTTATTTTGTCCAAGCGTTGAAACAGATAAAAATACTGGTGGGGTAAAGGTTGCACAATGCGGCTTACGGAGGATTGAAGGCGCTCTCTTAAAAGAATACAGCCCCGAAGACATCTTCCTTGCACACCCAGAAATGCTTGAAAAATGTGTAGGTCCTGACACTAAGGTTGTCGGAATTAATGTTATGGATCCACTTGGGATGGCTCCCGTCACTACTACGATGTCACCGGAGAATCTGTCTTATGTCGCCATGAAATTCAAAAAGATGTGTGCTTCGATTATCCAACTTAAAAAGAAATACAACTTCAAAGTGGCGGTAGGCGGAAACGGTGCGTGGGAGCTTGCCAAACCTGACAGAATGAAAATCCACGGTATCGACACAGTCGTTATCGGCGAAGCAGACGAGCTTGCACTTGACCTCTTCCATGATCTGGAGGCCGGCGATGCACCAGAATTGTTACACACATTTGTTAGAAATATCGAGAACATTCCGATGATTCGTGGCCCCACTATAAACTCATTGATAGAAGCCATGCGTGGGTGCGGAAGAGGCTGCGATTTCTGCGACGTTAACAAGCGTTCTAAAAAAGATATTCCACTTGAGAGATTACAGGCCGAAGCAAAAATAAATCTCAAATATGGTTTTGACTCGATTTGGCTTCAATCAGACGAGATGCTGCTTTATGGATGTGATAATCGAGATTTTATTCCCAACGCTGATGTAATTTTAGGTCTATGGAAAGGTTTGAAGGAAGTAGGTGCAAATTTCATTGGAACCACTCACATGACTTTATCTGCAGTCGCATCTTCACCAGATCTTATAAGGAAACTGTCCCAGGTTAATAATATGGACAACAATGGAAGATGGCTTGCAACAAACCTAGGAGTTGAAACTGTTGCACCACGAATGGTCAAAAAACACCTCGGAGTCAAAACAAAGCCGTATAGACCAGAAGAATGGGGAGCAGTAGTGAGAGAAGGAGCAAGAATTCTAAACGAGAACCACTGGTTTCCTGCATTGACCCTCATCATAGGTTGGCCAGATGAGACAACAGATGAAACGCAATATACAATAGATTTGATAGAAGACTTTCGGCAGATGAATATGAGAGGATTGGTAGCGCCTTTGCTCTATCAAGATTTTTCAGAAAAGAATTCTATGCACTTTGGCAACCTCAATGAGGCGCAGTTCACGCTCTTCTGGAAATGCTGGCAGCACAACTTATGGGTTATAAATGACATCATTCCGATAATTATTAGAAATAAAACATACGGTCCGGCAATGAAAGTGTTCATGGCATTGTTGATCAAAGCCGGGACATGGGGCATAATGAGATATCTTCGAGGATTATCCAAACAGCTGTTCAATGGCCAGACTCCTGAAGACATTGTTGAGACCTATGCCAGAAAGAAATCTGTAACCACTTCACCTATGCCACGCCTTTAAACTGTTGTGCTGTGTTGAATTGAATTGTATTGCAATGCATTGCATTGTGGTGTGGTGTCCTCTCACGGCCTCATTCTTGCCAGAATGCTCAGTTGCCGGCTGGCGACAAGATAGTTAGCTTCTTTTTTCGCATTTTGTTTGGTTGGATCTGGTATGACCAGATATAAACAAACTGAACTGTTTTTATTTACTTTTTGCCAGATTCCAACTGTGCGATCGCGCCATCTGCTACACTCGCACTCTTTGGTGTCAGTATTATAAAATAATTCTTATCAGCGCGTTCAACCGCAGTTACTGTCTTGTACTTTTTGGTAGAAATATCAAACTCCAACATCCCGGGTTCGATGTTACCTTTGGTGTAGATCATCATCAACACGTCTCCAGATAAAGGAGTTAAAGGTACTATCGAAAACACATAACCCTTGTATGAGCTTACAGGAAGAACCTGTTTCATATACGGAGCAACCGATACTAGGTACATAAAAACGTCCTCTATTGCGGAAAACTCTTCAAATTCAAATTTCATATTCTAGCTCTGAGGTTTCGGTGATATAAGTATAAGGCCTTGGTGGCGTTCGGACATATAAAAGGCTGAATGCGTTTGGTATTATTATTATTATCCGTAAGATTCGAACTTGATATCAAAGCTTCCATCTTTTCTCTTATTGCGCTCAGTGACAAATCCTTTTGGAACTAAGTAGTGCAAGGCGCCGTCAATAGTCCCCTGCCATCCGCAAACATAAAATGATGTATTTTCCGGAGTAATCTTTTCACCGACAAGTTCTTCTAGAATAGAGAGATCGCTGCCAGAGTCCAATTTCAAGAATGATTCGACTCTTCCTTTCAGCCCACCCCACGATCGATTGAACCACTCTTGCGGCCTACTGATGCTGGCTCTGTATCGAAAGTTCCATTTGTCCTTTCCCTTGTCTAGACTTTCTTCCTCCAAGTCGGTCAATAACTCTTTGTAGCTGAGTTCATCTACGTAGCTCGCTCCATGTAAGACAACTATCTCGCGGTGACTCTGAATCTGTTTTAGGTGCAATGAATATGCGATAAATGGTGCCAAACCCGTACCCCCTCCCATAAGAACCAACCTTCTGTTATCCGGAGAGCCATCATGCATTTTTTCGTTAATAGTAAACATTCCTACCGGTTTTACCCAGATAACTTCCTCACCCTCCTTTTTGTTAAAAAGATCACTAGTCAATCGGCCTGGAAGTGGTTTCCGTACCCATCTGATAAGCAATTCAAAGTATTTTTTTTGATGCGGAGGCGAGGCAATTGAATATGCTCTACGTATCACCTTTTTCTCGTTTGGAATAAAACTACCCAGAGTAACAAATTGACCTGCTTTAAAGTCTGGAATTTGTTGCCCATCCAAAGTTGAAACCCGGATAATAGAAAGATCTTCTTTTAGAACACGGACAAAAGTAAGTTTGCCTTTGTTATCGACTACCATACAACTCTCTCACCAGATTTAATTGCGTCGCTTATAAATGAATATATTTGTTATCCTGGTTGGGATTGAGATTTCAAAAATACGGCACCCTGAGCCAGTACTATGTGATATTTTTGTGTGTGGCCAAGGCCTGACAGAAAATCTTAATTGACCATGATCGCTAATTGCAGATATGGCAAGTTGGTTTAAGGATAAGAAGTCTCCCTCTCAATTTGGGGATATAGATGAACTTGCAAATTCAATTAACGAACAAAGCTCTGAACAAAGAAAAATGGTCAATATTTTTAATAAAGCAATGAACAATTTTGCTTCCGAAAGATCGCTTGATAGCTGTCTTGAAGCACTAAATGCCTCTATGCAGATTGCAAATATCAGGGGAAAGTTAGTTGAATGCTACGAATATTATTCAAGGCTATTGGAAAGAGAGGTAGTAAGGCTAAACAGGAAGGACGGAACGCCGGCAAAAACCTAGAGTCTGTGTTTCTTCAGACGGCCTGAAAGATACTACCACTTTATAGAAGATACAACTTCAAGACCTGAAAAAGCCGTATTTATTTACCAATTCTATATCCAAAGATAAAAAGAATTAGATTTCCAGCCTGTAAACTGGAAAAATTCAATTATCTATAATCTTATGTTATCCTAAGATAATTGAACAGAGACTGATAAATAATCAAAATGTTTTTAATAGTCGACTCTATCTTGAGATTAATGAATAAGGAAGTTCTCGCAGGTTTAGTTGCGGGCGTGTTGCTCACGGGATTGATTTTTAGCCCTATCTTGATAGGACAGTCCCACTTAGTGCAAGCAGCGACAGCAGGGAAGACCAAAAAAGTCCTCTTGATCGCGAATGAAAAGGTGGTGCAGGTTGCTCCAGATGATCCGCTCCATCCAGGTGGAATAAAGTATAATGCAATGGTTTTTAACGGGACAGTCCCGGGACCAGTTATTTCACTCACACAAGGAGATAATCTACAAGTTACATTGAGGAATGATGGGAAAGTTGTGCATAGCATCGACTTCCACATGGGATATGGTACCGATCAGGCAAACTCCGGCCCGCTTTCACCAGGTCAATCGAAAACATGGACAATTAATAACCCGTCACCAGGCGCATGGTTCTATCACTGTAGCGCAGATGCCCTTAATGGTATATGGGAACACATTTCCAATGGCATGTACGGTGGTACTGTAGTACATCCGACAGGTGAACAACCAGCCAAGGAGTTCTACATGGTATTTGGGCAACTATTTAACACCGCCGACAAAGGATTGTTCAAGGGTGCAAATAGTACAGGATCGTTTGATATTGGCAAGTTCGTTAACGATCAGCCAGATTTAATATTGACTAATGGCATGGCTCATAAATACGTGCCATCAATAGGCAAAATAGTAAAGATACCCATCAACGCAAATGCCACAATCTTCAAAGTAAAGCCAGGTGAATTAACAAGATGGTATATTTTCAACGCAGGCCCCAACGACGGTGTTGCTTTCCACTTCATAGGTGGGTATCAGACTGCGAAATTCGGTTTTGTCAATGGCACAGGATCAGTAGTGACGCAGGATCAGAATGACCAGACCAATTGGATTCCACCAGGTGCTGGCCAGCCTACAGGAACCTGGGTACCTGCAAAGGACAGCCCCTTCGTTGGCGGTGATCAGCAGCCAGCGGCAATGAAAATGATGAGTTCAGCAGCAGGAGCAGCAAAAGCAACTAAATAATGGACTAAAGCAAAGGAATTCACTACAATCTTTCCTTTCTTTCTTTCTTTTTCGGTCTGTGTCTTTGACTTATCTGAATAATGATTGCTAGATAATCGATTGTTTGTAGTTGTAGCTTCGACCAATCATCATTCTCGTAGCAAATCTTAAATCATCGCCGATTAAACTTGATACTACGAACTATGAAGCCAGAAGATTTTGATATGGATTGCTCTTTTGCTTCACGAAATGGGCGACCATAAGCTCTATGATCCTCCAGCAGACTAGGAAGTCGCCAAATTCCATTCCATGCATGCATAAGACCAAGGTGCTACCAGAAGTATTACTGGTAACACTACTGCTACGTAAAAAGTACTTCAGTCGTTTTTCCTAATTAAGTCTTAATACCCATCCTTATTGAAACACGACCTTGTTTCTGATGGTACCTAGATTTTCAATAGAAATTTCTACAATGTCACCGTCCTTCAGATATTTTGGTTCCTTCATCGACATGGCAACACCTGCAGGCGTGCCTGTTGAAATGATGTCACCTTCCTCCATAGTGATTATGGAGCTCAGGCTGGAAATTATTTTTTTTATAGGAATAACCATATTTACACTAGAGGATTTCTGCCGCAACTCCCCGTTCACTTTAGTAATGATCTCCAAATTTTGCGGATCGGAGATCTCGTCTTTCGTTGTAATCCATGGACCACAGGGGGCAAAGGTATCGATACTCTTCGCTCTGGTGAATTGCTTATCTTTAAACTGGATATCCCTTGCTGACACATCGTGCAGGATCATATATCCAAAAATCGAATCGACAGATTGATCTATCGATGCCTTTTTTGTATCCTTACCAATTATTGCCGCAATCTCCGCCTCGTAATCCAGGCGTTTAACAAATGAAGGACAGACAATGTTACTGTAGGGAGAATTCAACGTGGTCCTTGGTTTCATAAAGATAACAGGTTCGTCAGATGGAGTCAAACCTGCATCTTTAGCATGATCATAATAGTTGAACGCTAGACAGATTATCTTTGGGGGGGTTGGCAGAGGAGCCAAAAGCTCGAGCTCTTCTACCTTATGAACATATTCTAACTTTCCTTGATATTGTTTAACCTCGTCTAGCCAACCCTTGAACATAAATTCCTTTATGCTGAACGGTATGGGTATGCCTGTCTGGTCTTGAATTTCAAGTCTGGTGATTAGTCTTTTTCCGTCTTCGGAGACAATGGCGTATGTCTCGACCAGACTGGCGTTCCTTATTCGTGCAATTTTCATCTCATTTCATTCATTCTTCCTGTCTCCTTCTACCTGTGCGTGAATATTGCGGTATTGTCACCATTTATCCTGCAGAAGCCGAATCTCACAAGTTGGACCATCGTACCTTCATTCAGGGATGATACGAATGATTCGGCAAATCCGTCACAGGTTTCGAGACTATTTGTGTTGTAATTTTCTCCGATGTAGAGTTCCCTGGCAATCACCACTTTGTACGGTAATGCATCAGCCTTTGCTACCCATTGGATTTTCGGCATATCCTGGTGTATCTCGTCGCCGGTCTGCTCAGCAATTATTAGTCTGCCGCTATTATTGCGATCTCTTGCATGCATTGGCCCACCCCTGCTATTACCGGTACTAGTTCCATTATTACTATTGTCCGAGCCACTGAGCTCCGGGGATTTAATATCAGAAATCTTTATGTTGTATAACTCCATCAGCCTTATTTCATCTCCTACTCTTATACTAGCTGCATCGTCGCCGGAGATGTAAAAGGAATTTGACACCCGTATCTTTCTGTGCCCTAAATTTATGCTAGGATGGTTGCTTAAGGTTACGTCTTTCGAAGATCCATTTCGCACCTGCAATTGAACGGGATCTCTAACGAAAAATAATCTGATGCATCGAGGGTCGATAATTTTTCTGTTGAATGCTTCGAGTGCTTCAAACGGTGGCTTAGTCTCAGACAAGGTCAGACCCAAAGAAAGCACAAATTTGCGAATTGCCTGTGGTAAAAAACCTCTCCGTTTTATTGCTGCCAAAGTCGGAAGTCGAGGATCGTCCCAGCCTTGAACAAGGCCCTTTTCGACCAAGGGCTTAATTTTCCGCTTCGAAACAGGCATACCCTCGAATTCCAATCTCGAAAATTCTAACATCGCAGGTTGACGAAGGGAGAGCCTTTCGAGTATAGCAAAGTAGAGTGCATTACGTAATTCGTACTCCTTTGTTCGAAGGGCATGTGTCACGCCATCGAGACTGTCTTCTATGGGGGCTGCAAAATCATATGTCGGCCACACTCTATTGGAATTACCTAGTTTTGGGTGATGGCCATCGATTATTCTAAAAAGTGTCGGATCTCTCATTGCTGTATTTTGATCCGCCATGTTACCCTTGAATCTGAGGACGGCAATATTTGGTTCAAAAGAACCATCGAAGAATTTTCTTAATAGGTCTCCTGCGTGTGCTGCATCCGTTCTGCAATCACATGCCAATCCTTTTGATCGGAGATCTCGCATCACAGGTTGGGTGCATTTACAAACATATGCTCCATCGATCTCGACTAATTTTTTACCGTAATCACATAATAACTTGATATCGTCGGATGTGTTCTTCACAATATCTGGTTCTATTTCAAGCCATTCTAGGCCTTCTCTGATCGCTTCATAATATTCTGTTTTTTCGTTTGATGGGTTCGTATCGTCGAAACGTAGGATTAACTTTCCGTTGTACCTGCGTGCGTATTCTTCGTCGATAATCGCAGCCTTGGCGTGTCCTATATGAGGATACCCATTTGGCTCCGGTGGAAATCTTGTGATGACATTCCCCATTTGCGCTCCTTGAAGAGCAGGCAGGTTTGTATCATGATCTCCGGTAACCTTTTTCTTTTCTGCAGATTCGTGGGGCGCTATGCGCGCGAAAAGTGCTTTTTGTTCATTTAACGTTAATGAATTTATTTCCTGTACTGCTAATTTGATTTCAGGAATCAGATTCTTTAAGTTGTTGCGAAGATCTGGTCTTTGCGCAATAATTTTGGAAATAACATTTTCGTTTCTGGCTTTTCCGCCATACTGTATGGCATTTCTTAAAACGATAGTCTTAATGATATCCCTAGTGCCTTCATCAACTGACGAGGACGAGGCCAAGGACAATAACGCTACAGGCTCCTTTCTACTATAAAGGAGGCAGAAGATTCAAGTGCTCTTTTGGCTCTCGAGTCAGCGTAACCGGTTAATGATTGTACTGCTTTTTCTACATGTGTTCGTGCGGCCATTCTGATCTCTCGATCTATCCCTATACTGGAGATGGTTCTGACCGCCTCCTTCAGATCGTCAACCGATGCATTCTTTCTGCCAAAGATTTTGAGGATCTTGCTTCTGTTCTCACCCTTGGCATTTCTCAGTGCTAAAAGAATCGGATATGTTTTTTTTCCTTCTCGCAAATCGTTTCCTACTGCTTTGCCAGTAAGGCTAGGATCTCCTGTGATGCCGATCAAGTCATCTACCAACTGAAACGCGATGCCAATATTCCTTCCAAACCATGAAAGACTCTGCACATCAACGGCGCTCGAATTCGGTGCGGATAATACCCCCAAGGCGCAAGAAAGCTCGAATAACGCAGCTGTCTTTTTGGTAATCATGTTAATGTATTGAGGTGAGTCAATAGAGAATGCATTGTTAGTCGAAGCCATGAGGACATCTGTGGCTTGCCCTTCACATACTTGAATGCATGCTGAAGATAGCCTGGCGACCATCTCACAAATTGCTTTTTCCGAAACGCCATTGGCTCTTCCTTGGACAGCCAACAACTCGAATGCCTTTGAAAACAAAATATCGCCTGCCAATATGGCTAATGGCATCCCATAGTATTTGTGAACTGTTTGAACACTGTGGCGCATATCATCGTTATCCATTATGTCGTCGTGTACAAGTGAGAAATTGTGGACAAGCTCCACAGCAGCAGCTGCAGGCATAGCCCTTTTTAGGTTGCCGCCAAACATCTCACTTGACTTTATTAATATAAAAGGACGCAGACGTTTGCCTCCACTTATTATATAATGCGAGGAGGCGCGGTACAATTCAATTGGTTCACCCTTTAACGAAGAAAGAATGTATTGGTTCACGCTGGAAGCGTTAGACTCTAGCTCGTCCTTAATATCGATTGCCTTCATCGGTTGCTACTAGATCCATCTGCTAGATAGCCAGTCAATATATACCTTGAACTCCTCAAGTCTTTGATATTTTTGGCTCCGACCAGAAACATTGTGCTCTTAAGTTCCTCTGTTATCATATTTGCAAATTCAAACAAACTTTGTTTCGACTCTGCTGCTTTAAGCAAAAAAGGATAGGCCATGCCACAGATGTCAGCACCTAATGCTATGCACTTGGCAACCTCTAATCCGTTACGCAGACCACCAGAAGCAATCAACGGCATCTGCGGGACTGCCTTTTTAACTTCGATAAGACTGGCAGCTGTTGGTATTCCCCAATCCCAAAACAATTCGCCTAAACGAATCTTGACTTTGTCTCTTTGTGTCTCTGCACGCAATTTCTCTACACCCGCCCAACTAGTTCCCCCTGTTCCTGCCACGTTGATTGCCGAGACGCCAGCCAACTTCAGTTTGATTGCAACTTCTCTAGAAATCCCTGACCCTACTTCTTTTACCATGACAGGCACATCTAGACTCTTTACTAGTTCTGAAATTTTTTGAAGCACTCCTCTGTATTTTGGCTCTCCTTCTGGCTGGATAAGTTCTTGCAACGGGTTGAGATGAATCACAAGAGCATTCGCCCGTATCATTTCCAAAATTTTTCTAACATTATCAACAGAAAGGCCTTTTGCAATCTGTGCACCACCAATATTAGCTATCAGAAATGCGTTGGGAGCATTTTTTCTTGCTACAGAATATGTATGTGCAAGCTCCGTACTATGGAGACCCGCTCTCTGACTACCAAGACCCATTCCGAAGCCATACTTTTCTGCAAGCTCACCCAGTCTAGAGTTAATTACGGTTGCTTCTGGAGTTCCGCCCGTCATTGAGTCTATGATGATAGGGGCAGAAAACGTATGATCCAAGAATTTGACAGAAGTCTCAATATCTTCATAATCAAGCTCAGGTGCTGCATTATGTACAAATCTAACGTCTTCCAAGTACGTAGAAGTGGTCTTCGCTTGAACATCTTTATGCAGAGGTATGTCAATTCCCTCTTTCTTCCGCTGTTTAATGATATTTAGATCCGGTGGTATGTCAGAGGCATTCGACAATGTTATCTACCCCCTGTTTTTTATACCTCTAATTGCCGTACCATCAAAATCGATACCCGCAAGCGCATCCGAAATCCGTTGAGGCTTTAATCCGTTAAGCAGCAATACATCTATTCCCGACGCTGCTATCTTAAATGCTTCCCCAATTTTTCTGCTCATCCCCCCAGTAACGTCCGTAGGTATTTTTGAAAAGTCTATTGATTTGTAAGTCGCATAATTTATTTCCCGGATAATTTCTCGAGTCTTCACATCTTTGTAAAGTCCATCCACATTCACTAAGAATATAGTCTTTGTAGGCAATAGTGCCTTTGCTAGAATTGTCATTAGGGCATCTCCAGAGAGAATTGAATAATTTCGACCCTTTACATGAACAACATCCCCAAAGGTTATAGGAATTATTCCCCCCTTGGCAATGATTCTAAGTTGTTCGATTTTAGTCTTAATTGGTCCGAAACCATTTGTGAACATCGAAGGCATGACGGCATATGGATTCGCTCCTTCTTCAATCAAAGAATTGACGATGATTTCGTTTAAAGCAATCATAGATTCATGAACTATTGAAATACCGCGTATGTCATAACCGTCAGGCTTGGTATGCATTTTGTATTTGAGCGACCAGTAATGTCCGAATGAACCTCCGCCGTGGACAATGACTGCCGGCATCTTGACTGAAGCCAGCACGCGGGACAGATTCCTTATTGCCTTAAAGTTTGGTGAAAGAGGTTTTTCTTTAAAGGTTACAACGGAGCCGCCTAGTTTCATTAGCAGCAGCGCAGATTTCATCTTTTTCACTCCATAATTTTGTATAGATTTAAAGGTTGGTATTAGGCTACTAGAACTCCATTGTAATCGACCTTCACCGGAATCGATTCACCACTCCACATATTCTTACCAACGCCATGAAAAAATATTTTCAGACTATATTCTTTTGGAGGAATCAGCACGATAATACTTCCTCCCCCTCCTGCTCCGGTTAGTTTGGCTCCCCACGCCCCATTTGCCAAACACTTGTCAACCAGGCCATCGATTTTCTTATCTGAAACGCCGATCTCTTGGAGTAATACCTGATTCTGATTCATTAAATTCCCCAGCATTTTTTCATCTCCTTCTTTGATTGCGACGTAGGCTTTCTGAGAAATGTTTTTCGAAAGTATGGCTAAGACCTTAAATGAGAATCGATTATTGTCCTTGAATTCTTTGACAGATGACACTAAATTTGCAGTCGAGTGTTTCTTTCCTGTATTTATTAATCCTAATGACAACTCTTTTTTTGAATGGATTTTTTTGAATCCTTTGCTTTTGATAAAATACATCAGACCACCAAAGGTTGAAATATTGCAGTCCGCCCCTGAGGAGTCCTTATGGATCAGACGTTCCGATTCTGCCGCCTTGGCAGATATCCAGTACCTATCCGGGTTGTGAAACAATGAATCTACCGCAGCTGTTATGGCTACACAGCAGGCTGCAGACGACCCGAGTCCCACACTCTCTGGAAGGTTTGAAACTAACTCAATATCTAGTCCAAGGTTGCAACCTCGCTCAGAAAGGATCATTCTTGCACATTCACACAAAGGCTCCAAAATCGTTTTTGCCTCTGTGGTACCCTTCAGAACTTTAAATCTTGAATCCTCAAGCGAACCGACGAGTCCAAGGTCTGAATTAATAGTGATACTAGCGGTATTGTTCACATGCACGCTTACATTGACACGTCTGTTGATAGCCGCCAAAATCGCCGGATTGTTATATATTACGAAATGTTCGCCAAACAAAACAACTTTTCCTGGCGCGGAGGCTCTTGCAGAGCTTCGTCTTAATCTCATGTAAAAATAATTGATGCGTAACCAACCACGTTATTTGTGTCGCCTACTACATCACCGCTTGTGGCGTACCTCAGCAACTCTCCTTTGGTCGCGCCGAGCGCTTTGGCTGCTGTCATAATTGATGCAATAGCACCATACCCACAGGCAGACACGTTAAGTCGTTCCAAAGTAGTATAAAAAATGGAAATATCGAGAGATAGTATGGCCTCAATTAACTCGCCATCTTTTCTGTGGGCCTCGTTATTTGGTTCGTAGTGGGTAAAATCCGAAGAGGCAATAAGCAACGAGTTAAGAGTTCGCGTAGAGTCGGCTATAGACTCGCCTAATTCTGATGCCGTAATTCTGTCTTGCATAATCATTATAATCGGCACTATTTTGAATTGATTTTTTTTGCTATATTGGAGAAATGGAAGTTGAACCTCAAGACAATGATCCCTGCTATGTGCGAGCTCATCAAAATCTAGGATCCCTGACTTTTCAGAAATCCTTGAGGCCAGCTCGGTATCTATTTCAACCTGGCCTAACGGAGTATCCCAGATTCCGCTCCTCACAGTTGCCAGGCCTGTTCCAATTCCATAATGATTAGGACCTATCATCACGACTCGGTCGAAATTCATCGATGATGTTTCATAATATCCGTTTGCTGCTACAGCCCCAGAATAAATATATCCTGCATGAGGTGACACGATTCCATAGATTCGCCGTCGATTGAATTCTTTAGAGGGAGGTAGATTACCTGGACCGAAACGCTGTTCGTTAAATGAATGCTCTATCATTTGATTGAGCTCACCTGCATCTGAGGGATAGAATACGCCCGCAACAGCTGGCGCTCTTCTATTCCCCTTGATCAAGAAATTTCCTCGACTAACTTGGTTTCGAATTCATCGATTGGCATCTTCATGTCGCTGTCTAATTTGATCGCTCCTTGTTTCTTCAAAACTTCTCTTGCAAGCAGCCAGTACACAGTAGCGAGGGCTTTTCTTCCTCTATTGTTTGCAGGAATCACAAGATCTACCTTAGAAGTAACATTGTCACTGTTCGAGATTGCTATGACAGGAACACCCGCTCTGGTAGCCTCTATCACTGCCTGTTGATCCGCTTGCGGATCGGTAACGATTACTATTTCTGGCTCCATATATTTTGGTAAGGAAGGGTTAGTGAAAGTTCCTGGCATAAATCGTCCAAGTATATGCGCGGCACCTGTAAGTTCACAGAATTTCTCTACAGGAGTTTTGCCATATTCTCGCGCAGACGTGACTGCAACTTTTGATATGGCTGAGCGACCAATGAATTTTGCTGCCACGTCTATTCGTGAGAGGGTCTTACCGATATCAAGTATGTACAAGCCTTCCGGATTTGCACGAACAATAAACGGTGTCATGTATTTAGTCTTGACCGGCGTACCCACACGAATACCGGTGGAAAGGATCATCTTTTCCAAGTTCTCTCCTTCTGGCAGATAGCTGTCTACTTCTTCTCTCTCCACTTCTTGTCTCTCGGAATTTGTTTGCGACGATGGCGGCTCGCTATTATTGCTATTTTTGTTATTTTCAGAATTAATACTACTACTACTTGTGCTACTGGAATCAGTACTGGTGGGGGGTCCTTCAACACCGGGGGAGATGACACCCTCGGAATCCTGTGCCTCGTCACTCATTTTAATTAGAGGACAGTTCAGCCATGCCATCTATTAAACCATACTCTGTTAGTCTTAGAAGTTCGTTTAATTTTGCTACTCGCTCGCCCCCGAGGATGCCGGCTTTCAACATTTTTGAGTCGGTCGCAATTCCGATATGAGACAGATGAGAATCGATAGATTCTCCTGATCTGTGTGACGTTATAAGTTTAATGCCGCTTGCAGTACACTCTTGGGCAAAATTCATGGCCTCATAAAGACTTCCTGCTTGGTTGACCTTCAAAATTGCTCCACTACATGCTTTTAGCTGTGCTGCCCTTTTGGCACGCAGTGTGTTTGTAACCAACATATCATCTCCGGTAACAATACAATTTGTATTATCTTTCGTGATACGCGCCATGCCTTCGAAGTCTTCCTCATTAACTGGGTCCTCCACGTAGATGAGCTTGTATTTCTTTATCAGCTGGTTAACATATTCGATTTGTTTGTCCCTGTCACGAGTTATTCTCTGTCTTCTGTAATTATACACCCGGCTCTTTTCATCCCAAAACGATGAACTTGCGAAATCAATCCCTAGTGACATATCGGTACCTATCTTAAAACCGCAGTTTTTCACAGCGAGCTCAGTGATCTCCAATGCATGATCATTATCTGCGTTAGGTGCCCATCCACCCTCATCTCCACGACCGAAGGTAAAATCTTCGTCGGTAGCTTGAATGACTGACCGAACCTCTTTGTGAACTTTGAAATTCATTTCCAAGGCTTCACCGACGTTTCTCGCGCCGACAGGACAAGCAAGAATTTCTTGTATGTCAGGAGTACCTGGTCCAGCATGGGCACCTCCTCCTAGAATGTTGCCTAATGGAAACGGAAACCTATATGGCTTACGTCGTTTTAGCAACATGAATATCGGCGTGGCCAGTGCCTTTGATGCAGACTCAATTGATGCCAAGCTTAGAGCATAAGCAACTGCACCGCCAACGACTGAATATGTCTCAGTACCATCAATCGATCTTAGTGCATCGAAGATTTCCCTTTGGTTCTCGCATTCTAGTCCAATAAATCTTGGCTCATTGGCTTTGAAAACCTCCAAAGCCTTTTCAGGACTATTACTTGGAAAACTCTGGGCTTCATGTTTTCCTACACTCGCTCCCGATGGCGCACTAGCTCTACCAAAGAATTTTTTATCTGTTGTGACGTCAATTTCGATGGTTTTGGTTCCTCTGCTATCAAAGACGATTCTACTCCTAAGCCCGGTAATTGAAGGCATAAAACCTGCTCATTCAGATTCTGACTGAATCTCGGACATTCTGCGTCTCAAAGCTTCATAATAGGGGATTACTTGATATATTGTTTCGACTGTGGAGACGAACATTCTTCGACAGCAATAACGCTTTATATTCAACGAATCGCTCACCTTAGCCGGTTCTTCGCCTGCTTTTACCCTGTTAGTATACTCTAGATATTTGTCTCCAATCAATTTTCCGCAGGTGAAACATCTCACAGGCACTAACATCGCAGATTTTAGTTATTCAATGTGTTATAAAAACCATTTTCTGATGGTTAGATCAGTCCTATGAATAGAGTATAAAGCGGGAGTCGCCCAGCTTGGCCAAAGGCGTAAGACTGAGGCTCTTATCCCTCAGGGGTTCGTGGGTTCAAATCCCATCTCCCGCACTCGCATATAGTGGATGAGAAGTTTGCGTACATTTGAAGTTCATCACTTGAAGGCTTCAAGTACCTCTTGGCTGTGCCCAGCAGGCTTGACTTTAGTAAATATTCTGATGATTTTCTCCTCTTTATTGACCAAGAATGTTGATCTACTAATACCAAAATATTCCCTACCCATGAAATTCTTGGGACCATAGACTGCATACTTTTTTGAAATCTGGTTGTGAGTGTCAGTAGCAAGTAAATATGGAATTTTCATTTTCTCTCTAAATTTTAAATGCGATTGGGTATTGTCCGGGCTGATGCCTATAATTTCGATATCAATGTCCTTGAACCTCTTGTAGTCTCTTGTAAATTCAGTCGCTTCGACGGTACAACCAGGAGTAAAGTCCTTGGGGTAAAAGTACACTACAACATTCTTCTTGCCCCGGAAATCGGATAGTTTAATACTATTGCCTTCTAAATCTGTTAAACTAAAAGCTGGCGCCCAGTCTCCTTGCTGCGGTGTCGTCATCATTTCTTCATCTACTTTGGTATCCATTACATTATTACAAGCAAATGATGATAAAAAACCTTGTACCTCCTATGGTACTATTAACCAAAGTCGAATGTATGAAAAATTAAATGTTCTAACTTCTCTTGATTTGAATGCATTTCAAAACCCTGTTCCGTTTCTATTACCAAAAAGGGGTCAACGAGAACTCCGAATTTCATTCGAATCGAAGGCCGGTTTTTATCGAAATATGGGGGATTTACTGATATCCATGCCACAAAAAAACAATTTCTTTGTTCGAGATTCTGTCGCAGACACCTTGATACGCCAAATAAAAAAGCTGAAAAAGGCTTTCGCGCGACCGTTGCCAGAATGTATTTTTAGCCTTGTTATCGCGATAGAACCGTTAAGGATCGAAGGAGAGATGAAGTATTGTTGCCTTCGTTTAGGCGCCTCCATATATTGTGCTGTGTGCTCCCCTTTGCTACCTCCTGCTCGAGTACGGGTCTTCAACAAACTGATCTCACTTATCAAAAGCCCGTGCCGAAGGACAAGTATTATCCCACAGTTAAGATATAACAGCAGCCCAAAATATGCAGTTTGAAACCAGGAGACGAAAAGCCGATAATTGACCGATTATATTCTTTAGTTTCAAAGAGCAGTGGGGCAAGTTACGCAGAAACCCGCTATCATTGCCGGATAATCAACGAAGTGAATTTCAGCAATGGAGAGATTGAACTTATGCGTAATGTTTCAAATTCAGGTTGCGGGATTCGAGTTTTGATAGACGGTTGTTGGGGCTTTACTAGCACAAGCAACATTTCGACGGATGCATTGAAAAATTCTCTTAACGAGGCTATATCTATTGCAAAATTGTTATCTGGAAACAAGAAAAAAAAGGTCCAGGGACTGGCTGAAGTGAACCAAATGGCTAGGGGTCTGATGCAAGCGAAGGTAAAAGGAAATCTCGAGAACATCGATATTGAACAAAAAGTAAAAGTTACGAAAGATACGGAACGGGCCGCACGAAATTATTCCGAAAAAATAAAATCGGTCTCTTGTGTTTATCGAGAGATTTTGGATCATAAAATCATAGTCAATACAGACGGTGCTGAAGTACAGCTATACGATTCTAAGCCAGAGTTTGTTGTAACAGCGATCGCAGCAGAAGGAAATGAAACAGCAACTATCTCCGAAGGTATCGGGGTAACAGGGGGGTGGAATGATCTATTCGCCAAGCACGCTCCTCTAGATTATGCCATTTTAGCATCTGAAAAAGCGGTAAATTTACTTGAAGCAAATCATGTATCTGGCGAGAGCACAACTATTATTTTAGATCCTGGAATGGTAGGTTTGATTGCCCATGAAGCTATCGGTCATATGGTAGAAGCAGACTTCGTCCTCTCAGGTTCAGTTGCAAAGGATAAGTTAGGACAACAAGTTGCAAGTGAATTGGTCACTCTAACAGATAGTGGAGAATCGAAGACCTCACCAAATGGAGCAGGCACTATTGCGGTAGATGATGAAGGAGTGGGGGTAGAACCCGTTGTGATCATAGAGAACGGATATCTAAAGTCTTTCTTGCATAACCGTGAGAGCGCGTTTGTATTTGACACAAGACCAGCTGGAAATGCGCGTGCATATGAGTATGACGACGATCCGCTTATTAGGATGAGGAATACATTCCTTGAGCCCAAACGTGACACGATTGACGACATGCTCAGGGAAACAAAACACGGATATTTGCTAAAGGGAGCTAGAAACGGACAGGCGGATGCAAATGGGGAATTCATGTTTGCTTTTCAAGAGGCATATCTGATTGAAAAAGGAGAAATAAAAGAGCTCCTGAAGGGGGCAAGTGTTTCTGGAGGAGCCTTTGATGTATTAAGATCTGTGGATATGGTGGGCAAGGATTTCGCGTATGATATGGGAACTGGATATTGTGGCAAGATTCAACCGATGAAAGTTGATGGAGGAGGACCACACATTAGATGTACTGCGACCGTCGGAGGTTTGCAATGAGACCTTGCTATCTTTGTTTGACGCATGTAGAACAGCTGTAAAGGAGGCTGTGAAAAATGGAGCAAATGATGCGGAGGCATATGGGGTTAATAGCAAGGAATCTGAAGTTATCATCGAAAACAATGATCTGAAACAATCAAAGTCACACAAAATTAGCAGTTTGGGAATCAGAGTACTTGTAGGAAGATCACAGGGTTTTTCGTCAGTAAATATTCTAGAGAAGGAGCGAATTATTCGGTCAGTCGTACTGGCAATTAAACTTGCTAAAGTGAGTCCGCCGGATAACTTTAATTCAATCCCGCATAAGACTGCGAAAATCGGCCTTCTGAAGAAAATCTATGACAAAGATGCCGTGGGTTTCGAACCAGCTGATAATGTTAGAATGGCCAAGGAAATGTTGTTAACAGCAAGATCATATGACAACAGAGTAAGTATAGATAGTGGTAACTTTACTAGTGCCCTTCTAACACATACCGTGTTGAATTCCTGCGGAGTAAACCTAACGGAAAATATCAGCTTATTCTCCTGGTCTCTTATGGGAATGGCGGTAACCAGCGATGAAGTATCCAATTTTGATTTTCAAATTGGTAGCACTCATTATGTTAAGGATATTGACGTGATCTCAACGGCCAAGCAATTTGCCAATGCAGTTATAAATTATCTTGGACCTCGAAATGTCGATAGTTTCAGGGGCGAACTGCTCCTAAGTCCTTCTGCTTTTACGGAATTAGTCCAGGAAGCGATTGCACATTCGATTAACTCCAATAACGTTCAGAAACGAGCCAGTAAGTTTAAAGAATTCATTAACAGACGAGTGTCCTCAGATCTATTGAGTGTCGAAGATGATGCAACCAACGTCGAGGCATTAGGCGCATCCAGCTTTGATCGAGAGGGGGTAGCTCATCAACGAAATCTAATCATCCAGAAGGGAATATTGAAGGGATTTATTTATGATACGTACACGTCAAATAAGGATGGCATGAAAAGCACAGGAAATGCAGGAGGATCTCCGAAGTATCCGCCTATAGTATCTACTACGAACATGATTGTCAGTGCGGGCAGCTCCAAATTGGAAACCTTAGTATCTGAAATTCAAAAGGGAATCATATTAAATCGCTTTTCTGGAACGGTGAATCCGGTAGATGGCGATTTCTCAGGTGTTGTAAAAGGAGGCTATTACGTTAAGAACGGAAATATCATTTGTCCTATCAAAGAATTGATGATCGCTGGCAATATATTCGACGCTTTGAAAAATCTTACAGGCGTCTCCAAAGAAACAAAGTCTTTACCAGACTCAATCCTACCGCACACCCGATTCAGCAATATATCTTTCACCGCGAGCAAAAGGTAATTTCAGATTCATGTATTTGAATAAATCATGTTGGCGTTACATACTGGTTGGAACATAGCTTATTAATACACACACAGCATGAATGAAGAATCTATTCTACAGGCGACTAGCAAAGAAGGGGATCAGCGGCGTTATATAGCCGGGATATATCAGATTTAAATTGACAATCGACTAGAATGGTAACCTATGATATAGCTGTTGTAGGTGGAGGTCCGGCTGGTCTCTCTGCTGCATATGCAGCTGCAAAAGCCGGGGGAAAGGTAATTTTATTGGAGAAAGACGAGTCTATTGCTCATAACATCCGAACGAGTGGCGTCACATGGATAGATGAGATTGAAAAGTTAGGCATCAAGAGCGAGCACTATAATCCCATAAAAAATTATTCATTCATATCGAGTTCCAACGAGGTTACTATAAGAGGGAATACGCCCAAAGCCTGCGTCTTGAATGTGCGCAGTACATATCAACATTTAGCGATGTTGGCTGCGGAGGCGGGTGCAGAAATTATGGTGAGGAGCAGAGTGACCAATGTTGTTACCACTCCAGAAGACCGGCGGATTTGTGGATTAAAGGCCAAAACTCCAAAAGGCGAAACTGTAATAAATTGCAAGGTAGTAATCGATGCCAGTGGTTTTAGTTCTTCTATTGGCCGGTCCTTGGGACTAGTCAAAGAATGGAGAAGATACGGAATCGGGGCCGAATATGAATGCTATTGTGAAAATCTAGACCACGAAACGTGGGTGCTAATGGTTGGTACAAAATACTCAGACGCAGGCTACGCTTGGATTTTTCCGGTTTCAAAAAATAAAGCACGCATCGGAGTTGGAGTTGGCAGACCAGAATCATATTCAGATCCTTTACAGAAATTAAACGATATAATCGACAAAAAGCTACGACCATTAGACGAAATACGAAAAATCCAGCCAATGGAGCTTCATTATGGATTTATCCCAAACGAAGGTCCAAGAACACCCATCGTTTATGATAGATTGATACTTGTAGGGGATAGTGCGGGTCAGTCCAACCCTTTAGTGTTGGAAGGTATTCGGTATGCAATAGAATACGGTAGGTTAGCCGGCAATATTGCAATGAAATGCGTGTCACAAGAGTGCAACAAAGAAGGCCTTGAGGAATACGAAAAGATCTGGAGAGACAAGAGCCAAGCCATGATAAAGTCCGCTCTACGAGTTCAAAAAAGATGGATTTCCCTTTCGGATGAAGAATGGAATAGAGAGATTGATATTCTTAGAGAAATGTCTGTCGAAGAATTTGTCGACTTTATCAAAGCAGAGTTTACCATTGGCAAGCTTCTGAAGTTTGGGCTAAACCATCCTAAACTCGCCACTCGACAGCTACTCGGTCTAGTCATGAGATCATAAGGGAAAACTTTTATATCTTTCACCAAGCAGCAGCACATGTTTTGCCTGGTGAGACCGTCACACAGTTTACACCTATCCTGTATATGCTTGGTTGGGGTATATTGGCTGGAGCTATTTCGTTAATTTTGTCACGATTGATTTCTCCTCGTAGAAGGTACAATCCGGTCAAGTTTTTACCGGTTGAGTGTGGTCAGGTACCAGTCGGTGAGGGTCGATCCCACTTTATGATGCAATACTATGCCTATATACTAATGTTTGTCGTATTTGATGTAATGGCAATTTTCCTTTACCTGTGGGGTGTTTCATTGTTTTCGATTCCCAGGGTTGCGACTCTTCCTATTATGGCATTCTTGGGAGTCATGTTCTCTGCGATGGGTTATGCATTGTATTTATCTGGGAAAAAAGGCATATGGTAAGCGCAATTATATCACTAACAAGTATTAAATATCTAATAACCGAACAAGTAAGTGAGGGATTACAATGATCAAGGACTTGATAAACCCCACTCACTTCAACATATTGGTGAGCAAGCTCGGTGACACATTAGTTAAGGCGCTGGACAAGCCATTGGGTTTTGCCATCAATTGGGGAAGGATTTGGTCCTTATGGCCTGTGCATCTTGAAACTGCTTGTTGTAGTGTAGAATTTGGAGCAGCGTCAGGTCCAAGATATGACGTTGAGAGGTTTGGAATTATCGAGGCCTTTGGTTCATTGAGGCAGTGCGACCTGATTGTTGTGCAGGGAACGGTTACGAGAAAAATGGCTCCCAGATTAAGAATGGTATACGATCAAATGCCTGATCCCAAATACGTAATTGCAATGGGTGCATGCGCAATTACAGGTGGCCTGTACGTTGACTCGTATAATGTCCTTCCAGGAGTGGACGGGATTATACCTGTTGATGTTTATGTGCCTGGATGTCCCCCTCGACCTGAAACTTTGATACAAGGAACCATGTTGTTGCAAGAAAAAATCAAGGTGTCAAAGATCAGGTAGTATGAGCTCAGAGGCGGATCAAAACAATAATCGTAATAATAATTGTATGATTATTAGTAATGAGTTCAATAAAAATACTGTAGATACAGCTACTACGTTCGCGCCCCCCAATTCAAGGCAACATCTTGCTGTAGTATCAAACTCTTCATCGTCCTCTAGACCTCCTTCTCCTCCTCCTGCCAGAACTGTCGGCCCCCCAGGGTCTTCAACAGCCTTGCGTACGAAAGAGCCAGAACCCCCAGTATTTGAGAAGGGAATTGCGGGTGAAATATCAGCTAATTTTGGGCAGATGGTTCAAATAATTTTCATCAAACCCCTTCGCATCAAAGTCGCAGTAGAACCATCAAACATTATAAAAGTTGCAACTTTTCTGCGTGATAACCTGGGATTTGATCATGCTGAATCTGTTGCGGGGACAGATTATCCTAAAGAGGATCAGATTGAAGTGATCTACCATTTGGGCTCATATTCAAGGGAGGATTTAGCCGGGCAAGTTCTTTCAATTGCGACGCGAACAAACCGCGATGATGCAAGGCTCCCTACTCTAATTAATATTTACAAAAGTGTCGAATACCATGAACGAGAAACCTTTGAAATGCTTGGGGTATATTTTGAAGGACATCCTCGAAACGAGCGCTTCCTCCTGCCGGAAGACTGGGCTGACATTCCTCCTTTAAGGAAGGAGTTTAGAATCAAAGGAAGATAAATGGAGTCATAAAAGGACTATGGAAGATCTTGAAGACCGAATTAATGAATCCCAGAAGATGGGAATGCAGATCATAAAAGAGTCAGATGATGACAGGTTAATGACTCTGAGCGTAGGACCGCAACATCCAGGATCTGGACACTTCAGATTTGTAGTGAAACTAGATGGCGATTACATAGTTCACTGCGACCCTGATCCCGGTTATGTACATCGCGGAGAGGAGAAGATGACAGAATACCGCAATTTCATTCAGAATATTCCTCACCTCGAGCGACCCGTTATTCACGACTCTACCAATATTACATATTCTTATAGTTTGGCAGTCGAAGAACTGACTGGAATCGAAGTCCCTAGAAGAGGCCAGTTCATTAGAGCAATCGCCTCGGAGCTAAACCGTCAGGTATATACTTTATACTGGCTGGCGATATATGGGATCTTCCTAGGACATTCGACGATGTTTATGTGGCCAACAGGAGATCGAGAATTGTTCATAGATTTATTGGAGGCTTTGACGGGTGCGCGGGTGACCCACGCTTTTAATATTCCTGGGGGGGTGCGCAACGATGTTCCTAACGGATTCAAAGACAGGTGTCTTAGACAGATATCATATTACGAAAAAAGACTGAAGGAATATGAAGATATTTTCTACAATAACCCGCTTGTGAGACAAAGAACTGAAGGTGTTGGTATCCTGACGAAAGAAGACGCCATAAGGCTTGGGGTGACCGGCTCTGTCCTACGTGCCTCTGGTGTTCCGTATGACATACGAAAAGCTGAACCCTATGACGTATACAATGAGATCGACTTCAAGGTTCAGTTTATGAAAACTGCTGATTCTTTTGCGAGAGCGTATGTACCGTTCTTAGACATGAGAGAATCTTGTCACATCTTAAGACAGTTGCTTGACAAAATGCCCGAGGCCGGTGAAGTAAGAGCAAAGCTTCAGGCGAATCCCAGAGGTCCACCAGGCGAGGCATATAGGAGAGTAGAATCTGGTAGGGGCGCTCTTGGCTATTACATCATAAGTGATGGGACTCCAAAACCTTATAGGGTGAAGATATCGGTGGGTTCATTTAGGAATATGCTCGCGTTACCTCATTTGTTAGTAGGTGCAAAAATGGGAGACATGCCGGTTATTTATTGGGCACTAAATTACTGGCCTGTGGAGGCAGATAGATGAGCTTATGGCCACAGTTCCAGAAGAATTTCGATTTGGCAATTTTCTTGCAAGCATTATATGGATAATATTAATTGTTATTGTTGTACTCACACTCGTAATTCTTCCTCTGACGTTTGTGATCTTATTCTATGTTCCACTTCCACCTGTAAACGGAGAAGTGTTAACACCTTACCTATTTTTAACAAGCGTCGTGGATCCAACTCGAACCTTGCCTATCGTAAAGTATCTGATTCACCAAACACCTTTCAAGGTCGTAGTATTTCCCGGCTTTGTATTTGCTGCAATTATTGCTGCAGCCACTATATTTGTTGAGCGCAAATTTCTGGCTAAAATGCAGCTCAGGGTAGGACCATTATATGCTGGAGTGTGGGGGGTGAGCGAAGGAATACTCCAGCTAGCAGCTGATGGCTTAAAAGTCATTTCCAAAGAGATCCTTATCCCATCTGGAGCTGATAAGCCAATATTCTGGGCAGCACCTATCGCATTTGTAGCAACCGCAGCCGCAGTGGTAGCATTGATCCCAGTGGCCCCTGGTTGGGTGGTTTCGAATACAAATGTCGGACTAATCGCTGTATTCGCAATACTAGGATTCTTTCCGTTAATTGCTCTGCTGTTCTCGTGGGCAAGCAATAGTAAATATCCATTCATCGGAGGGCTACGCGCGTTACACCAGATGATAGCCTTCGAAATCCCTTTCATTCTTTCGGCGCTATCGGTCGTTATCTTGGCTGGCTCGCTCAATCTTACGCAAATTGCGACATCACAGCACCCGTTTTGGTTTATTTTGTTTCTTCCGATTAGCGCATTCGTGTTTTTTATTTCTTCGCTAGCCGAATTGGAAAGAGTTCCTTTTGATCTCCCTGAAGCAGAAAGTGAAATTGTCGCGGGATGGTTAACCGAAACGTCAGGCATGATTTACGGTTTGATTCAGTTGGGGTCTTACCTTAAAGTATACGCGTTATCTGCTTTGTTTGTGATATTGTTCCTCGGCGGGTGGTCTGGTCCCCTTATCTTCCCTCCACAATTAGGGCCGGCTGACGCGATACCGCTAGAGAAAGTGTTGACCCTCCAGGGCCTATATAACCCTGTCACGGTTAATGCTATCTTTTGGTTCTTAGTGAAGACGATTGGAATAATCATGTTGATGCTACTTCCGCGCGGTATCAGCCCGAGAATTAGGATAGATATATTACTCCACACTGGCTGGTATAAGTTGATAGTTTTGGCTTTTGTAAATATGTTCGTAGCACTTGCATTGATTTACGCAGGTGTATTGGGACCAGGAGGGTCGTTATCA
>WNFX01004045.1_pt1 | contig 28338 bp, 23 predicted proteins | sample 5400111 | NCBI WGS metagenome assembly WNFX01 (sample SAMN13153363, study PRJNA577476) | soil metagenome | isolation source: 40 cm soil or saprolite under grassland replicate 1 | place: USA:California | collected 2016-06-15
GATGCGGCAGGGCTGTACCGCCCGCGCGCTCGAGTTGGTCGATAGCGGCGTGGACCTCCTGGAACGTGAGCTGCCACCCGGCAGCCACCCGCTGGACAGATGCGCACTGCTCGCCAATCGCGCACGCCTGCTGGCCGTGGCTGGACGCTTGGATGACGCACTGGCCTGCCATGACGCGCTGGTCGCGCTCGACCCCACGTATGGCGAGTACCACTTCGAGCGGGGCAACCTGCTGCATCTACGGGGCCGGGACGACGACGCGCTGGCCGCATACGCGCAAGCCGAGCGGCTCAGTCTGCCCTTTCCTGAGCTGCATTACAACCGCGCCGATCTGCTCGCCGCGCGCGGTGAGCAGAGCGCGGCGCTCGCCGAGTTAGGCCGGGTACTCGAGCTGGACCCGGACTTTCTCGACGCATACGTCAACCGGGGCGGCATCCTCGCCGGGCGCGGTGACACGGCCGCCGCCTGGGCTGACGTCAACGCCGGGCTCGTGATTGATCCGGGCAACCCGTACCTGCTGAGCATCCTTGGGCAGCTCGAAGCCGCACGCGGCCAGGTCGCCGCCGCGCGCGCGGCGTTCGACCGGGCGATCGCGGCGTCTCCCGGCCTCGCCGCCGCGTGGGCGAACCGTGCGGCGCTGCAGCTCGAAGCCGGTGATCCGGAGGCGGCGGTGGCCGACCTGAACCGCGCACTCGAGCAGGGCGAGGACTCCGCGCTGCTGTTCAACCGGGCAATCGCCCACCGGGCGGCCGGGCGATTACACGACGCGACCGCCGACGCGGAGCGGGCGCTCACGCTGCGCCCAGGCGACCAGGAGACGCTCGCACTGCTCAGCGAGCTGGCCAACCAGAGGTAACTCCCGCTCCGCGGCGGCCGCTCACGCCTGGGACAAGCGCCGGGACAGCGGCCGGAATGCAGGCGCGGCCGTGTCTCAGCGCTCGAGGACGAGCCCGGTGAAGTGGGCGAGAAACGCGAGCGTGTCAGCCGACAGCGCCACCGCGCGGCTGATGGCACGTGCCCCGTGTCCCACCTCCGACTCGCGCCTGAGCAGAACGGGCTTCTCGGCCGCGGTCGCATGCTGAAGCGCGGCGCACATCTTGCGGGCATGCATGGGATCGACCCGGGTGTCGCTGTCGAAGACGGTGAACAGCGTGGCCGGGTACGAGGTGCCATCGCGCACGTGGTGGTAGGGCGAGTACGGCAGCAGCCAGCCGAGTTGCTCAGGATCGTCGGCGCTGCCGTACTCGACGTTCCAGGTCTGGCCGAGGCCGAACTTCTCGTAACGGACCATGTCGAGCAGCGGCGCGGAGCACAACGCGGCGGCGTACATTCCCGGCTGCTGGGTGATCGCCGCGCCGACGAGCAGCCCTCCGTTGGATCCGCCCGAGATCGCGAGTTGCCGCGACGTGCTCCAGCCGTCCGCGATGAGCTTGTCCGCCGCCGCGTGGAAGTCGTCGAAGACGTTCTGCTTGCGGTCGAGCATCCCGGCCCGGTGCCAGTCCTCGCCCTCCTCGTCGCCGCCGCGCAGACCCGCGACCGCGTACACGCCCCCCGCTTCCACCCACGCCAGGATCGACGCGGAATAGACGGGTGTCATGCTGAGCCCGAACCCGCCGTACCCGTACAAGATCGTCGAGGCGGGCTCGCGGGGCTCAGCGTCGGCGCCGGGCTCGGCGTCGGCGCGGAACGTCACGATCATCCGGACCTCGGTGCCGTCCGCCGAGCGATAGCTCAGCTGCCGCGTCTGCGCCGCGGGCACGGCCACCGTGCCAGGAGATTTCCGCCACAACGTCGTCTCGCCGGTCGTGGCGTCGAACCTGTACACGCTGGCCGGTGTGACGTGGTCGGTGTAGCCAAACCACGCTTCGTGGCCGCCCTCTGGGTGCTCGGTGACGCCACCGGCCGACCCCACCCCAGGCAGCGATACCGCACCGGTCCGCTCGCCGGTTGCCAGGTCATGGACGCTGATCTCACTGATCGCGTGGCGGGTCCATCTGGCCAGCAGCACCGGCGGCTCAAGCGCCGGGCCGTCAAGGATGGCATAACCGCCGAGCACGGCCTCCGGGTCCTCGCTGATCAGGTCCCGCCAGGACCCCGGGGCGGGGTCCGCTGGGTCGGCGACCGCCAGCCTGCCTCGCGGCGCGCCGTAGTTGGTGAACATGTAGAGCCTGCCGTCCCGCCCGGCGTGCGCGCTGGTCTGCGCGTCGAGACCCTCCTGCACGACGACCAGCTCGGGCGCGGCGGGATCGGAGGTGGTCAGATCGGCGAGCCAGAGATCGTTGCGGGGGGCGGTGCCGCGGGACGCCGACAGCGTGAGCCAGCGGCCGTCCAGGCTGACCGACACCCCGTAATAGTTGGTCTTTTCCATGCCGCTGCCGAAGATCATCACGTCGTCAGCGGTCGGCGTGCCGACCTGATGCAGATAGACACGGCGGTGGTACTGATCTTCGCCAGCGGGCACCGCGCTGGCAGGCAGCCGCCGGACGTAGTAGAACGCCTTGCCGCCCGGCATCCAGGCCACCGGCGAGTACCGGCACCTGTCGATCGGCCCGTCCACCACGTCGCCGCTGGCCACGTCCATCACCCGCACCGCGGACTCCTCGTCCCCGCCCTCCGATAGCTGGTAGGCGAGCAGCCTGCCCTCCTTGTCCGGCTGCCAGCCATCGAGTGTGGTCGACCCGGATGCGTCAATCGCCATCGGGTCGAGCAGGATTCGCTCGCCGTCGCCATCCGCCACGTGCAGGACGGCGTGCTCCTGCTCCGCTGTCCGCCGCATGAAGAACTGCCTGTCGGCGCGCCAGAACGGCGGGCTGACGTACCCCGCGCCGAGCAGCTCACGTATTCGCGTAGCGAAGGTGTCGCGGCCCGGCCATGCGGCGGCCTGGCTGGCGAAAAGTTCGTCTTGCGCCGCGAGCCAGGCGCGGGCCTCGTCGCTGTCGGCGTCCTCGAGCCACCGGTACGGGTCGCTCACCTCGTGGCCGTGGATCGTCTCGGTGAGCGTGAGGCGCTGCGCGCGCGGATAGCGAGGGCTGGTCATGGCACGCACCTTATGCGGCGGGCGGAGTGCGGCGTGCGCGGGCGGCGGGCGCGGCCGGCGCGCTCACCGGGCGGGTCGCGGCCGGACTGACATCCGCTGGACACGCCGCGTTCGGCTATGGGGTAGCGGATGCACATCTCAGCGGACACACTGGATCTCGGGCGTATCTGGCGAGACGGCCTCCACCCGCCCGCCTGCGCCCGCATGGAGGTTGCCGTTGCGACGGGTGCTGCTGCTCAACGCCACGTATGAGCCGATGACCACGCTTGGCCTGCACCGGGCGATCTGCCTGGTGCTTGGCGACAAGGCCGACGTGGTGCACGCCGACGTCTCTGGCGCGGTGCTGCATGCGGCGTCGATCGCACTTGCCGTTCCCTCGGTGATCAGGCTCCGCCGCTACGTCCGCGTCCCCTACCGGCACCGCGTTCCGCTCACCCGTGCGGCGCTCATGCGCAGGGACGACTACCGGTGCGCGTACTGCGGCCGGCGTGCCGAGACCATCGATCATGTGGTCCCGCGCAGCCGCGGCGGGAAGCACGTCTGGGAAAATTGCGTCGCGTCGTGCATGGCGTGCAACCACCGCAAGGCCGACCGGCTGCTCGATGAGCTCGGCTGGACGCTGCGCGCGCTGCCGGTCGTACCGCGCGGCATGCACTGGCGCCTCATCGGCGCGCACCACGAGGGCGACCCGCAGTGGGCGCCCTACCTCCCGGCGCCGCACGCCGCGTAGGGGGCTAGGGGACAGGCATGCGAAGGGACATCTTCACCGACGAGCACGACGCGTTCCGCGACATGGTGCGCGCATTCATCGCCAAGGAAATCGAGCCGCACCACGACGACTGGGAGCGCGACGGTATGGTGTCACGCGACCTGTGGCTGGCGGCTGGCCGTGCGGGCCTGCTCGGCATCGACATCGACGAGCGCTACGGCGGCGGGGGGAATCCTGACTACCGGTACTACGTGATCCTGGGCGAGGAGCTCGCGCGGGCGGGCGCGCATGGCCCGGCCTTCTCCGTGCACAACGACATCAACGGTCAGTACCTGCAGCGCCTCGCCACCGCCGAACAGCGGGAACGCTGGCTCCCTGGTTACTGTTCCGGCGAGATCATCACCGCGATCGCGATGAGCGAGCCCGAGGCCGGCAGCGACCTGCAGGGCATCCGCACCACCGCGCAGGACCGCGGCGACCACTACGTGCTGAACGGGCAGAAGATCTTCATCTCCAACGGCCAGCTTTGTGATCTGGTCATTGTCGTCGCGAAGACCGAGCCGGGCGCTGGTCACCGCAGCTTCAGCCTGCTGGTGGCCGAGCGCGGCATGGCGGGTTTCGAACGTGGCAGGAACCTGGCCAAGGTCGGCATGCACGCGCAGGACACCTCTGAGCTCTTCTTCTCCGACGTCCGCGTGCCCAAGGCGAACCTGCTCGGCGAACCGGGCATGGGCTTCATCTACCTGATGCAGAACCTTCCGCGCGAGCGGGTCGCGATCGGCGTCGCGGCGCTGGCGGGCGCGGAGGCGGTGTTCGAGCAGACGCTGGAGTACAGCAAGCAGCGGCAGGCGTTCGGGCGCCCGATCGGGAAATTCCAGCACAACAGATTCGTGCTGGCGGAGATGGCCACCGAACTCGCGGTGGCCCGCGCGTTCACTGACCGGGCGGTGACGGAACATAATGCAGAACGGCTGAGCGCGGAAGAAGCCTCCATGCTGAAGTGGTGGAACACCGAGCTTTGCAACCGCGTCGTGGACAGGTGCGTCCAGCTGCACGGGGGGTTTGGCTACATGCTCGAATATCCCGTCGCGCAAGCGTTCATCAACGCCAGGGCACAGACGATCTTCGGCGGCACTACGGAGATCATGAAAGAGATCATCGGGCGGGGTCTGGGGCTCTGACCGCGTTGGGGTGAGCGTGGGTGGCGAGGAAGCGCAGTGGCGTCGCCAGAAGAATGATCATCGCGAGCAGGTACACCTCGATGAACGACCTGAAGCCGGCGACGTAGCTGCCCCAGGTCGTGGGGGTCAGGACGCACACCTCGGCCAGATAGAACACGAAGGCGAGGCGTTCGTACGCCGGTACGGTGGTGGCGCGCAGTGACAGGAGCGCGGCGACGGCGAGGACAGCAAGGGCGGTGAACTCGAGGAGCCAGACGTCCACCCGGTCGAGGTGGTTGATGTTGATGTGGCTGAAGCTATACAGCACCGCGTGGATAGCGGCGGCGAAGGGCGTGCCGAAGTTGCGGCCGCCGTCCGCGAAGAGGGAGAGCTTCCCTGTGGCGTTAAGCGCCACGAGCTGCCATCCGGTAAAGACGGCTATGGGCACGGCCCAGGTCAGGTCGTCGCTCCCGGGCTTGGCCCGGCGGCGGGCCAGCTGAGCCAGCCGGACGATCGCGATAGCGACCGGGACGACCAGGACGGTCTCCCTGGTGAGGGCGCCGTAGGCGAGCAGAACCGCGGCCAGCACCGGGCGCCGTCGGCGGTAGGCGAGCATCCCGCCGAGCAGGCAGACCGCGGCGAGCGGCTCGGCAGTGTCGCGGCCGAGGCTCGTGATGAGTCCGAAGTAGGCGGGCAGCGCCAGCCCCCACAGGGCGTGGCGGCCCGACTGCCGGGCGAACAGCCCGCCAAGCACGCCCAGGCCCCCGATGGCCAGGATGTTGACCGCGATGAGGGCGACCGGCACGATCTGATGCTGGCCGAGCGAGATCAGCCAGGCGAGCGCCGGATAGCCGATCCGCGTGTACCGGTAGGGCTGGTCCATGGTGATGCCGAACGCGGTGTGGTGGAGGTTGGCCGGATCGAGGGCCAGGCGGTAGAAGAACTGGCCGTCGTAGCCATAGGCCGCGTGGGGGTGCACACCCGGTGGCAGCTGGGCGGCATTCGCGTAATGGCTGCCGAGCATGATGAACACACTGATATCGCCGTGATCCCACAGCCACCAGGACGTAATGGCGAAGCTGACCGCCCACAGGAGGGCGACCAGGCCAGGCAGGGCCGCCCGGTTCGCCCTCGACCAGATCGCCGGCCCAGCTGCCTTGGCGGGCGCATCGGCGTCCGCCCCAATCGCGCGCTTGTCCGGGGCCAACGTCAGGCGCACGGAGGAGCCTCCGCTGCGGGTCGCGTCACGCTGGGCCGACCGGCTCGCTCCCTCTGCCAGAACATCTTCCTTCCTCGGACCCGTGTGACCGAATCTAGGCGATCAGGACCCGCTCTTACGGCCCAATGGAGCTGAGAGTTTACTGAAACCGCCTGGTAGGGCGAACCTCCCGGTTGCCTGTTGTTACGGCCAGGCGCAGAATCCGTCGTAGAGTGTCATAAGGAGGCGGCGAGGTGACTTCGGGCGGCTCGGCAGGTTCGGGTGGCTTGGTGGTCCCCGATGGCGGGTTCTGGCCCGCACCGGAGATCAGCCAGCCGAACATCTATCCAATGGAGTGGCGAGTCGAGACGCCGAAGCTGGCCGCCATTTACGAGAAGTCCAAGCGAACGGTGTGGAACCCCGCCGACCTGGCATGGGATGGCCTGCGCGCGGAGGATTTCACCCCGCAGCAGCGCCTCGGGATCATGTACTGGTTCTCCGTGCTGGCCAACTTCGACGCCTCCGGGCCCGCGGTGTTCGCGCGCGCCACGGTCCACGCCTTCGAACAGCATGAGGAAGACCCGGTGCGGAAGTGCTTCTTCTCGATCACCAGGGACGAGATGAACCACGAAGAGTGCTGCCAGCGGACGATCGCCGCGCTCTGGCCCGGCGGGCCGCTGTCCTGGACGCCAGGTACGGACCTTGAGCGCGCGGCGCACAACAACATCGGCTGGCTCTACCACAACGGCGGCAGGTACTGGGGTGGCTACAGCCGCGCGGTCGGCAAGTACTCGCTTCCGGTGTTGTTCACCAGCTTCATGATGGGGGAAATGGCTGCTTCCACGCTCTTTCGCGGCATGGCGTCGGGGACGCGGCATCCGGTGTTCAGCGACATGTTCGCGCGGATCGGCCGCGACGAGTCGCGGCACCTGCAGATCTGCATCACCATCCTGGAGAACGAGTGGCCCGGCCTCACCGACGAGGTCAAGAGCCAGATCACCCGCCAGCTGCGGGCCGGATTCATTTTCCTGTCCATGATCCTCTGGGAGCCGCCGCCATCAGGGTTCTGGGAGCTGCCGCCGTATTTCCTGCCGAACCACCGGATCCTCATGGATCACGCCCGCACGGCCGGGCTCGGCGTGCTGTCGTATGACGAGCAGGCCGAGAACTGGCGGGTCGCGATGGCACGGGTCCGCGCGATCGTGCAGCGCTGGGGCATCGAGTTCCCCGCTATCCCCGAACTGGACATCGAGGGTGTGGATGTCGCGGCGGATATCAACCCCGAGGACATCATCCCGGTCTTCTAACACCCCCGCCCGGCGTCAGCCGCCCACGTGCAGCAGCGTGATGAGCGCGACAAGGACGATCGTGTTCGTGGCCACCATGACGTGGATCGTTGCCGACCAGACGGGGAAGCGGCCCCCGTCGCCAGCCGGGCGGGCGTGCCTGCCTGCGCCGTTGCGCCAGCGATCGATGACGCCGACTCCGAGCAGCGCGACCGCGCCAAGCAGGATCAGGGCGCCGTAGGCCAGGACCGTGCGGTCGAACATCGAGTAACCGATCCAGAAAATGAGCCCGGACACCGCGAGCAGAAAGTGCAGCCCCATCAGCGCGGCCCGCACCGTCGGGGGCCGCTGGCTGGATAACGTCCGGTCCGACGTCGCGTACAGGAACAATCGGTATGCCCTGCCGCGCAGCAGCAGATTGCCGCCGAACGCTGCGGTCGCGACCCAGCTGGTGAGCGCGACGAGCGTCAGCGGGCTCGCTTCACGGAACACGCCACCCCCCTTGCTGGCACTGCGGCCACTGCCTACCGCATGGCCGAGCGACGGGGAGCGGTGCGCCGCGTAGCTGCAGGCCGGCGTGCGATGGCCGCGGTGCCGACGGACGAAGTCGGCAACTATTACAAGGTCACGTAAGAAACCCGGCCGGGGTTCGGATCGCCGGGGACATCGCCGGGGCACAGAGCTGCGACCGTGGTCGGCGACGCGTTTTGGTCACGCATTGATATGTCTCTGCTTCTGAACGTAACGGCGGGCGCGGTGCCGCCGATGACTGGATAGAGGCGGCTGACGTGGGTACCCCCGAGCTCACGTCAGCCGCGTCTTGAGTTGAGCTCGCGGCCCTCCCTCCTGCCGCTGCCGCCCGCGGGCGGGTAGCGTTCGTTTCATGACAGGTACGCAAGCTCAGCCGTTCGGCCGCATGCTGACCGCCATGGTCACACCGATGACGCCCGACGGCGCCGTCGACTACGAGGGCGCCGGCACGCTCGCCGCCTACCTCGTTGACGAGATGCGCAACGACGGACTCGTCATCAGCGGCACCACCGGCGAATCGCCGACAACGACCGACCCAGAAAAGGAACAGCTGCTGCGCTCCGTCCTGGACGCCGTGGGCGACCGGGCGACGGTCCTGGCCGGCGTCGGGACCAACGACACCGCGCACACCATCGAACTCGCCCGCCAGGCCGAGCGCGCGGGCGCGCACGCCCTGCTGGCCGTGACGCCCTATTACAACAAGCCGCCGCAGGCCGGACTTGAGCGGCACTTCACCGCGCTCGCCGACGCCACCAGCCTGCCGGTCGCTCTTTACGACATACCCGGCCGGACCGGCGTGCCGATCGCCACCGAGACGCTGGTGCGGCTGGCCGAGCACCCGCGCATCGTGGCCGTCAAGGACGCCAAGGGCGATCTTGGTGCGGGTTCGGAGGTGATGGCTCGCACCAGCCTTGTCTTCTACTCCGGCGACGACATGCTGAACCTGCCGTGGCTGTCCGTCGGTGCCGCGGGCTTCATCAGCGTCGTGGGGCACGTGGTCGGTGACCGGCTGCACGACATGATCGACGCCTACGTGTCGGGCGACGTCGCCGCCGCGCGGGCGATCCACCAGAGCCTGCTGCCCGTCTACACGGGCGTGATGCTCCGCACCCAGGGAGTGATCACGACCAAGGCCGCGCTGACGCTGCTCGGGCTGCCCGGCGGGCCGGTGCGCGGGCCCCTCGCCGATGCCACGCCAGCGCAGGTGGCGCGCCTTCGTGAGGATCTGCAGGCGGGTAGCGTGAAGATCCCTGGGATGGCCGCGTGAGCCACCCGCACCCCGAACTCGGCCCGCCACCACCCCTTCCCCGAGGCGGCTTGCGCATCGTGCCACTCGGCGGTCTCGGTGAGATCGGCCGGAACATGACGGTCTTCGAGTACGGCGGGCGGCTGCTCGTCGTGGACTGCGGCGTCCTGTTCCCCGAATCCGACCAGCCGGGCGTGGACCTGATCCTGCCCGACTTCGACTACATCAGGGACCGGCTGGACACCATCGAAGCGATCGTGCTCACGCATGCGCACGAGGACCACATCGGGGCCATACCGTATCTGCTGCGTGAACGCGGTGATATCCCGCTCGTCGGCTCGAAGCTCACGCTTGCGCTGGTAACCAGCAAGCTGGTCGAGCACCGCATCACCCCCGTCACCGTCGAAGTGCGGGAGGGAGCGCGGCAGCCGTTTGGCGGGTTCGATTGTGAATTCTTCGCGGTCAACCATTCCATCCCCGACGCCCTCGCCGTCGCCATCCGGACGCCCGCCGGGCTGGTGCTGCACACCGGCGACTTCAAGATGGACCAGTTGCCGCTCGACGGCAGGCTCACCGACCTCGCGGGCTTCGCGCGCCTCGGGGCCGAGGGTGTCGACCTGCTCATCTCCGACTCCACCAACGCCGAGGTGCCGGGGATCGTCACCAGCGAGAAGGACATCGGGCCGGTGCTCGCCGAGGTGTTCGCCACCGCGGAGAAGCGGATCATCGTGGCGTGTTTCGCCAGCCACGTCCACCGGGTCCAGCAGGTACTCGATGCGGCGCAGGCGCAGGGCCGCAAGGTGGCATTCGTCGGCCGCTCGATGGTCCGCAACATGGGGGTGGCCAGGGATCTGGGTTACCTGCGGGTCCCTGGTGGACTCATGGTGGAGGTGCGGGAGGTGGACGACCTCCCGCCGCAAGAGGTGGTGCTCGTCTCCACCGGGTCGCAGGGCGAGCCCATGTCCGCGCTGTCGCGGATGGCGACCCGCGACCACCAGATCCGGGTCGTCGCGGGCGACACGGTGGTCCTCGCGTCCTCGCTGATCCCTGGCAACGAGACCGCGGTCTACCGGGTCATCAACGGGCTGACCCGATGGGGAGCCCGGGTCGTGCACAAGGGCAACGCGCTGGTGCACGTGTCTGGGCACGCACCCGCGGGGGAGCTGCTGTACGTGCTCAACCTCACTCATCCGGTGAACTTCATGCCCGTCCACGGTGAGTGGCGGCATCTTCGGGCGCACGCACGGCTCGCCGAGCTGACGGGGGTGCCGCACCAGAATGTGGTGATCGCCGAGGACGGGATCGTGGTGGACCTGGTGGAGCGGCGAGCGTCGATCGCGGGTGCTGTGCCGTGCGGTTATGTCTATGTGGACGGGCTTTCTGTGGGCGAGGTGACCGAGTCGTCGCTGAAAGACCGCCGGATTCTCGGTGACGAGGGCTTCGTCTCCGTCGTCGTGGTGGTCGACTCCACGACAGGAAAGGTCGTCGGCGGGCCGGAGATCCACGCGCGTGGTTCAGGTATCGATGACGCGGCGTTCGTCGAGGTGCGGCCGCGGATCGAGGAGCAGCTCGCGTTCGCCGCCGCGGACGGCATCAACGACGTGCATCAGCTTCACCAGATCCTCCGCCGCACGGTGGGGCGTTGGGTCAACGAGAACTACCGGCGCCGCCCCATGATCATCCCGGTGGTCGTCGAGCTCTGACCCGGCCAGGGTCAGACGCCCTGTCGCGGCCCGTGCTGCCGCGCCCGTGCTGCCGTGGGCCGTGCTGCCGCGGCCCCGCGCTGGATTCGGCCGGCACCGTGCCGCCGGCACATCCGAAGATGAACACCGATGGCCCATCGGTGTTCATATAGCAGCACCGATGGGCCATCGGTGTTCCTCTGCGCCTGCCGGTCCCGTTGGCGGCCGGCGCCGTCCGGGGCCGGCCGGTGCGGGCCGGCCGGCATTGGGCCGCGCGGTCACGAGCGTGACAATCTTCGCGACACGCGCGCCCGTGGCTTTGGCGGCAAAGCCTCTCTCAGTACCTTGAGAACATGGCGACCCGTGCGCCCCGCAGTGCTGCCCGCATGCCACCCGCGCCATCGGGCCGTGGCCGGGCGCAGTCTCGCACGGGCTCAGGCGGCGGCCCGGCCCGCGGATCCCCGGATCGCCGGGCTCGCGGCAGAGGCGGCGGCCGAGGCGGCAAGCGGGCTGGCGGGCAGGGCGCGTCAGGCGGCAAGGCCCGGCGGAGGAGTTCGGCCAGGGGCGGCAGAAACCGCGGGGTAGCGCCGCGCACATCCGACCCATTTTTGATCTTGTTCGGCTGGGTCGGCAACATCCTGGCCGGTGCCTGGATGGTGGTCGCGCACGGTGTCGGTTTCGGCGTGCGCGCGATCGGGCGCGGTGCCCGCGATCTTGACCCGCTGCACCGCAGGGACGGCATCGGCCTGGCCGTACTTGGCGCAGCGCTCGTCACCGCCGCCACGACGTGGTTTCACCTAGGCAGCTTCGTCGGCCGCTCGATCTGGGCGTTGGTGAGCGGGGCGTTCGGCTCGGCCGCGTGGTCGGTGCCTATGCTTCTCGGCCTGCTGTCGTGGCGCTACCTTCGCCACCCCGACCGCAACGCCGAGACCGGGCGGATGGTGATCGGCTGGTCGGCGATGATCGTGGGCGCGCTCGGCCTCGTCCACATCGCGAACGGTACTCCGCCGCCGACGGCCGGGGCCGACGCCATGCGCGCGGCGGGCGGATTCATCGGGTTCTTCGCGTCCGCGCCGGTTGTCGCGGCGGTGACGCCGTGGATCGCCGCGCCATTGCTCGCCCTGATCTGCGGTTTCGGCGTGCTCGTCATCACCGCGACCCCGGTGCACCGGATCCCCGAGCGCCTCGCCGAACTGCACGGCTTCATGTGGCGTGACAACGCGGCCCGTGGCGGCGCCGACTCCGCCGCGGGAAGCGGCGCGCCCGAAGATGCGGCCGGCGAGGTGGGCTCGCGCCGCGGTCCCGGCCACCTGCTCCGCGGCCAGCGGTCGCGCCGGACGGCCATCGAACCAGGAGAACACGAGAAGCCGTACGACACCCCGCTGCTCGGACGCGGCCACGCCGCGGGCCGGCTGCCCGCCCCGGGTGCGGACACGGCCGGCATGCCTCGCCGGGCCGGCCCGCTGTCCGGCGCCGCCCACGCGGGCCAGGACTCCGGTCCCCGCGCGGGTGACGGTGACCCCGACGACCTGCTCGAGGCGCTCGGATTCGGGTCCGCTGACCCAGCGGGCGGCGCCTCCCAGCCGGGCGGCCACACCGGCCCGGGCGGACCAGGCGGCCCAGGCGGACCGGGCGGGGGGGCCGGCGGCCCGCCGGGCTGGTCAGGACTTGGCCCGTCGGTAAGGGGCACCGCTGGCGGCCGGACCGAGCAGCTCACGCTCACCGGCTCGGCGGACGGCAGCTACACCCTCCCCCCCGCCGCGCTGCTCCGCCCGGGAACCGCGCCCAAGATGCGCACCCGCGCCAACGACGCCGTGGTCGGCGCGCTCAGCGAGGTGCTCGAGCAGTTCGACGTCGACGCGCACGTGACCGGCTTCACCAGGGGCCCGACCGTCACCAGGTACGAGATCGAACTCGGCCCCGCGGTCAAGGTCGAGCGGGTGACGCAGCTGTCCAAGAACATCGCGTACGCGGTGAAGAGCGCGGACGTGCGGATCCTGTCGCCCATTCCAGGCAAGTCGGCGATCGGCGTCGAGATCCCGAACACCGATCGGGAGATCGTCAGCCTGGGTGACGTGCTCCGCTCGCCCGTCGCGGTCAACGACCACCACCCGATGGTGGTCGGCCTCGGCAAGGATGTCGAGGGCCACACCGTTGTCGCCAACCTCGCCAAGATGCCTCACATGCTGATAGCAGGGGCCACCGGAGCGGGGAAATCGACCTGCATAAACGGCCTGATCACGTCGATTCTCGCCCGGGCCACCCCGGACGAGGTGCGGGCCATCCTCATCGACCCCAAGCGCGTCGAACTGACCCACTACGAGGGAATCCCGCACCTGATCACCCCGATCATCACCCATCCGAAGCGGGCCGCGGAAGCGCTGCAGTGGGTGGTTGGCGAGATGGAGCGGCGGTACGACGACCTGGCCGCGTCCGGGTTCCGCCACCTCGACGATTTCAACAAGGCGCTGCGGGCGGGCAAGCTCACCCCGCCACCAGGCAGCGAACGGGTGTTCCAGCCCTACCCGTACCTGCTTGTCGTCGTGGACGAGCTTGCCGACCTGATGATGGTCGCGCCGCGCGACGTGGAAGATTCCGTCGTCCGGATCACTCAGCTGGCCCGCGCCGCGGGTATCCACCTGGTGCTCGCCACCCAGCGGCCGAGCGTCGACGTGGTGACCGGCCTCATCAAGGCGAACGTGCCGTCCCGGCTGGCGTTCGCCACCTCCAGCCTGGCCGACAGCCGGGTCATCCTTGACCAGCCCGGAGCCGAGAAGCTGGTGGGCCAGGGCGACTCGCTGTTCCTGCCGATGGGCGCGAGCAAGCCGCTACGGTTGCAGAACGCCTTCGTGACCGAGAAAGAGATCCGCGAGGTCGTCGCGCACTGCAAGAAGCAGGCCGAACCGGTCTACCGGGAGGACGTGAGCGCGCGCGAGGGCCGCAAGCGCGAGATAGACGAGGACATTGGCGATGATCTGGAATTGCTTACCCAGGCCGCTGAACTGATCATCAGCACCCAGTTCGGCTCGACCTCGATGCTCCAGCGCAAGCTCCGGGTGGGTTTCGCCAAGGCGGGGCGCCTGATGGACCTGCTGGAGAGCCGGGGTATCGTCGGGCCGAGCGAGGGTTCCAAGGCCCGTGACGTTCTCGTCAAGCCGGACGATCTTTCCGAGATCATCGGCGCGTTGCGGGGCGAATGATTGTGGGGCGGCGGTGGTTGCCCCCTGGTAACGCAGGGTATGAAGATGATCGCTCCGGGGAGTGATCAATTGAGAGTGCGATTCCATCCTTTTTGCAGCGGAGGTTGCCTCGCTGGCACCGTCGTTGATGTCTACACTTGGTGATGGGACCGGGACTCCGGCGATGTAGCGGAGGAATGGCGTGAGTATCGGCGACACCCTGGCACGCGCCCGTCAGGACGCCGGACTCAGCATTACCCAGATCAGCCAGCGGACGCGGATCAGGGAAACGGTGATCCGCGGTATCGAGAACGACGACTTCTCGCCCTGTGGCGGCGATTTCTACGCACGCGGGCATATCCGCAGCATCGCGAAGGTCGTCGGCGTCGATCCGGACCCGCTGATCCAGGAGTACGACGCGGCGCACGGCGGGATCAGGCCGGTTTCCGCCGCTGAGGTTTTTCGTCGCACCACGTGGACAACGCCGCACGCCAGAAGCCGGTCCGGCCCGCCGCCTCGCCCACGACGAGCCACACAGCCTCGCCGACGCCAACTCCGACCCACCGGCGTTCGGTGGTGGTTCAACTTGCGGCGAACGAGGACTGCTGGGTCGGTGTGTACGCGGCGGACGGGACGGAGAAATGGCAGGGGATCATTCCCGCCGGTGGCACGCATTCCTGGGACTTCACCCGGCAAGTTTCCATGAAGATCGGCAATCCCGGCGGCGTCGTGCTCACCGTGAACGGCCATAGCATGAACTCCCTCGGCACTCAGCCAGTCACGCTTGACCTGAAACCCGGGCAGGCGGTCTCGAGCTAGGGCGTTCGGGCCAGCCCCTCGTCCAACGCCGGGCCGCGCGGTCCCACGGCTCCCGTACGGCCGCCGCGGACGGCCACCTCAGCCGGGTGTTTCACGTAGTCTGCCGATGTGTCATCGACTGAGCGCGGCCCGACCGCCGCGAGCCGCACCGTCCGGCTTGTCACGCTCGGCTGTGCTCGTAACGAGGTCGATTCCGAGGAACTTGCGGCGCGGCTGGAGTCCGCCGGATGGACGCTGGCCGACGACGAGGACGACGATGGCGCCAGCGTCGTGCTCGTCAACACCTGCGGCTTCATCCAGGCCGCCAAGGAGGACTCCATCTCCGAGATCCTCTCCGCGGCGCAGTCCGGCCGCCCGGTGGTCGCCGCCGGATGCCTGGCGGAAAGGTACGGCGCCGAGCTTGCCGACGCCCTGCCCGAGGCCGAAGTGATCAGTTTCGACGACTACGCGGCCGTGGCCGAGCGACTCGACGGCGTGCTCGCGGGGGAGCGCAGGCCCGCGCACACTCCGCGCGACCGTCGGCGTCTGCTGCCCCTGGCACCGGCTGACCGGCAGACCGGCGGCCCGTACATCCCGGGACATGGCTCGCCCGCGCCGGTCGGATCAACAGGATCCATAACGGCTGCCGCGGAGCGCGCCGGTTTCCTGCTTCCGGCCCGCGGGTGCTGCGCCGCAGGCTGTCGCGGGGGCTCGCCGCGCCGCTGAAGATCGCGTCAGGGTGCGACCGGCGGTGCACCTTCTGCGCGATCCCGTCCTTCCGCGGCGCGTTTGTCTCCCGCGAGCCTGCCGATCTGCTCGCCGAGGCCGCCTGGCTGGCCGGCGACGGCGTGCGGGAACTCGTGCTGGTCAGCGAGAATTCGACGTCGTATGGCAAGGATCTGGGGAACCTGCGGCTTCTGGAGGAGGTTTTGCCCGCGCTGGCCGCGGTGCCGGGCATCGCGCGGATACGCGTCAGCTATCTCCAGCCCGCCGAACTGCGGCCGGGCCTGGCCGAGGTCATCGCGGCCACGCCGGGAGTGGCGCCGTATTTCGACCTGTCCTTCCAGCACGCGAGCGGGCCCGTGCTCCGCTCGATGCGGCGGTTCGGTGACCGGGAGCGGTTCGGCGAACTGCTCGGGCAGATCAGGCGCCTGCGCCCCGACGCGGGCGTCCGGTCGAACTTCATCGTCGGGTTTCCCGGCGAGACGCGAGCTGACGTCGATGAGCTGAAGGCCTTCCTCGAAGCGGCCGGTCTCGACGGGATTGGCATTTTCGGCTACTCCGACGAGGACGGGACCGCGGCGGCCGGGCTGCCGGGCAAGGTGGGCGGCGACGAGATCGCCGCGCGGCTTCGCGAGATCAGCGACCTCGCCGAGGAGTTGATGGCACAGCGGGCCGAGGAGCGGATCGGCGAGGATGTGGAGGTGCTGATCGAGGCGCGGCTTGACGATGGCCGGTTCGAGGGGCGCGCCGCTCACCAGGCACCCGAGGTGGATGGCTCCACGATCGTCCAGGGTGATGTGGGCGCGCGTCCCGGGGACCTGGTGCGCGCCACCGTCCGCGCCGCGGAAGGGGTAGACCTGGTGGCTGACGCCGTCGAGATCGTGTCCGCCGCCGCGGGACCGCATTGAACCGGGCGGCTCCCGCCGTAGGCCTGTTGAACGTGGCCAACGGGCTCACGGTGTTGCGCCTCGCGCTTGTCCCCGTCTTCGTGGCGTTTCTTGTCACCGGCACGACTGCGGCCCGGATTATCGCGTTTGTCATTTTTGTCGCCGCCTCCGTCACCGATCTGCTTGATGGGCGCCTGGCCCGCAGCCGCGGGCTCATCACCGACTTCGGCAAGATCGCGGATCCGATCGCGGACAAGGCCCTCATCGGTTCGGCCCTGATCAGCCTCTCGATTCTCGGCGAGTTGCCGTGGTGGGTCACGGGCCTGATCCTCTTCCGCGAGGTCGGGGTCACCGTGCTGCGGTTCTGGGTCATCCGCCACGGGGTCATCCCGGCCAGCCGCGGCGGCAAGCTGAAGACGCTGCTGCAGGTGATCGCGATCGGCTTGTACGTCCTGCCCGGGCCACCCGGCGTCGTTCGCGAGCTTGTCATGACCGCGGCCGTGGTGGTGACCCTGGTGACGGGCGGCGACTACGCCCTGCGCGCGGCACGGCTGCGCCGCGCGGGCACCCGCGGCATTCCGAAGGACGATCATGGCTGAGGAACCGTCGGCGTCGGCCGCGACCGGCACAGCGGCGCTGGCCGACCAGATACTGCAGTTGCTGCGGGCGCGAAATGAGTCGCTGGCCGTGGCCGAATCGCTCACCGGCGGGCTGATCTGTGCCGCGCTGACCGACATCCCAGGTGCTTCGGACGTGATGCGGGGCGGCATCGTCGCTTACGCCACCGATCTGAAAGCGGTCCTGCTCGGCGTTCCGCGGTCGCTGCTCGACCGTTATGGCGCGGTGCATCCCGATGTGGCCGTGGCCATGGCGGAGGGCGTACGGCTCCGGCTGAACGCAGGGTTCGCCGTGGCGACGACCGGCGTGGCGGGTCCCGAACCGCAGGACGGGCAGCCGGTGGGTACCGTGCACGTCGCGGTCGCCGCGGACGCGGACACGGTGGTGCGGACCGTGATGCTCGGTGGGGACAGGGCTGCGGTGCGCGGCCAGACGGCCGCGGTGGCGCTCGGGTTGCTGCTCGGCAGGCTGAGGGAAGAAACAATGTGATTACAGCGTTACGCGGGTACGGAGATCTGCACACCATGGCCTGCCGGTATGTCGGTCCGGCCAGGTACGGTGGAAGGTATCGCCAGGGATGAAGCGCCAGGGTCTCGGGAAGGGGTGCGACGATGGTACTGCTTCGTCACTTGCTCGGTGACGTGCTACGCCGGCTGCGCCTGCGGCAGGGTCGCACTCTGCGGGAGGTATCGGGAGCCGCGCGAGTTTCGCTCGGCTATCTGTCGGAAGTCGAGCGGGGCCAGAAAGAGGCATCTTCTGAGCTGCTCGCGGCGATATGCGCCGCGCTCGGTGTCCCGCTGTCCCGGGTACTGAGAGAGGTTTCTGACGGGTTCGCGCTTGCTGAATTGCAGAATGTGCCTGTGCTCGGTGTGCCCGCAGAGCCTGTGCTCGCGGGGCACCATGGGCGGGAGATGGTGCCGGAGCGGTCGATCGGCTCCTCGCGGCAGACCGCTGTTCTTGAGGGGCCGGCGCGCGCCAGCGAGATACTCGCCAGCCGCCCGCTGCGCCGCGAGATGATCAGGGGCAGCGACCACGGGTCCGTGCGCCGGGCGTTCGGTGAGGGACCCAGCGAGATCGGCGACATCAAGGACATGATCCCTGTCTGATCACGTCTGATCACCACGGCCAAGTCCGGCCGGTGCGTCCCTGCGGATGCGCCGGCCGTCCTGCTTTTGCCTGGCGCCATGTTCTGCTTTTGCCTGGCGCCATTAGGTGTACTGCCCGCGGACCTTGGTGACAGCGACACGCCCGATGATCTTGAATAGGGAGGACCCTCCGGTTCGGCGCGGATCGGCGCCTTGCACCCGAGCGCTGCTTCGATTTCTGGCGCGTTCGTCGAGCTTTGTCGTCGCTATCAGCCATGGTCACCTCGGTAGCATCAAGTAATGGAACATATACGCAGTGTGTTGACGATGTCGTGAACGGGTAGTAACGGCCAGGGACAGTGCAGACCTGGCATAGGTCGAGCGTGTTCGATCTTGCGAGACGTGTCCGGCTCTCGCCCGTTTCCACCGGGGGGTGATCATGCGCTATTCGCTAGCGAAACTGCTCGCGACTGCTGCACCGGCCGTTGCCGCTGTCACAACGGCCTTCGTGGTCGCGACCTGGGCCGATGGCGCCATAAGGGTGCCGCACACTGGTGCGCGCGCCGTCGCGGCACGGCGCGCGGCGGCCCTCGGGCCCGCGCACGCGCTCAGGCCTGCGGACGCGCTCAGGCCCGCGGACACGCTCAGGCCCGCACCGCCCGCAAGCAGGCCCGCGGACGCGCTCAGGCCCGCACCGCCCGCAAGCAGGACGGTCGGTGCCAGCGCGCCGCTGGTCAGTGGCGGCACGGTCGGAGGAACCAAGGTGACCTTCAATATCACGGGATCGGCGCCACACGGCGTCGTCTCCGCGCCGATGCCCACGACGCAGGATCTCACGCCCGCACAAGTCGTCACCGCGCCCGCGAGTGAACCGCGGACCGCGCCGCCGGTCAGTCCCGCCCCGGCCCCCGCCCGCAGGCCGACGGCAGGCCGCGGCACGAACCCGAGCCATGCGGCGCTGCCCGCCGATGGCACGCCCGGCGGAACCAGCGTGAGCTTCACTGTCGTAGGCGCGGCGCTGTCGGTGTCGGTGCCCGCGAGTGCCGATCTGGGCACGGGGAGCCCGGGCGCCGCCGTCGGGCCCGTGCCCCTGGGAAACGTCACGGTGACCGATGACCGCGCGGCAGCGGGGGCCGTATGGAGCGTCGCGGTCTCAGCGACCGATTTCACCGCGCACACCAATTCCGGGCTCGCGCGCATTCGTGCGTATCTGGCCGTCTACAGTCCAGGCAGGCTCACGGTAACCCACGGCGGGGCCATCCTTCGCGAAAGGAACGTCCGGCTGTTCAACTCTCCGCAGACCGTCATCGCGGCGATTGGCGCGAATGGTGATAACTCGGTCACATTCGACCCGAGAGTGCAGATCATGGTGCCCCCAGGAGCACCTGACGCCTCGTATTCCGGCGTAATTACCCATTCCGTCTCGTGAAATCGACCTCCATGATCGTGGTGGATTTTATGCAAATAGAACATAAAATCCACCACGATCATGGAGAACTCTGACTCACACCCAGGCCTGCGGGTCCTCCGCCAGTTGGACCACCCTGCGGGGCAGCTTGCCTGAGGCGATATGTTCCAGCGTGACCTGCTCAAGGATGGCCCGCTCGTTCGCGCGCAGCGCGATCCAAACGCGCTGCAGCGGCTCGGCCGCCCCCGAGTAGCCGACGTCCTCCGGCCGTGCGCCGCGGACGCCGACCAGCGGGCCGTCGACCGCGCGGATGATGTCCGCGAGCGCGATGTCCTGTGGCGGGCGGGCCAGCCAGAAGCCGCCGGCCGCGCCGCGCTGGCTGCGGACCAGGCCCGCGCGCCGCAGCTGGGTGAGGATGTTCTCAAGGAACTTTGCCGGGATCCCCTGCGCGCTCGCGAGGTGCTCAGCCGTGACCGGCGTACTGTCGCCGACGGCAAGCTCGGCGGCCGCACGGAGCGCATAGTCGGCCCGGGCAGACAATCGCATGAAGGCATTATTGCGGTAAGCGCATCCGCGGCGCGCTCCGGCCGCTGGTCGTGTCGCGGACCGGGACACGCTGGCCGTGTGTCACCGCTGACGGCGGGCCGACGTCGCGGGCGAGGCCGAGGATCTCTGCCGCCGCCTGGCCATTGACGTGGCTGGCGCCGTAGGTGGCCAGAAACGCCCCGGCGCCGGGCCGCCATACGGGCAGGCCCATCTCCACCACCGTGGCGTCCGGGCGGGCCGCGAGCACGGCCGAGGTCATCGCCCTCGTCGCGGGGTCGCGGTGGGCGCCCCTGACGACCACGACAAGCGATCGCCCCGCCGCGCGCGCCAGTACGGTCTGCGCCGCGTCCGCCGCGGCGGTGGCGTTCTGGCCGGCTACGGGGACATGCAGCAGGTCGCCGTCGGCGAGCCACGGGCGCAAGCCCCAGGGCACCGTGCCGACGGCAATGTTGGCCGGTGGTTCCACCTGCGCCACGATGGGATTGCGCATGGGCCCCGGTGCGCCATACAGCCGGGCTGCCCGCCGCGCCGCGAGGAGCCCGATCGCGGCGTCCCGGCGCGCCGCCGTGGCGCGGCCACCCCGATCCCGCCGCGATCCGGTGGTGGCGAGCCAGCGGCGCAAATCCGCCACCCGGCCGGCGGCCTCCTCCAGCCGTTCGCCAGGGAGCCTTCCCGCGTGGACCGCGGCTACCAGGGCGTCCCTGACCGCGCGGCACGTTTGCTCGTCCGCGTCACGGCCGAGGCACAGCAGATCCGCGCCGGCGGCGGCGGCGAGCACAGCCGCCTCGGGGATTCCGCCGCGGCTGCGGACCGCGCGCATTTCAAGTGCATCGGTGACAATGACGCCACGAAAGCCAAGGCGATCCCGCAGCAGCCCGGTCAGCGCCGCCGGTGAAAGCGTGGCGGGCCGCTCGCCGGTGAGTTCGGGTACGCACAGGTGGCCGGTCATGACGCCCTTCACACCTGCGGCGATGGCCGCCAGGAACGGCGGCAGGTCCCGCCGCCAGAGCGCGTCAAGGCCGCCGGACACCATGGCCGTCACCTGATGGGTATCCTCGATCGTGCTGCCGTGCCCGGGGAAATGTTTGGCGCACGCGGCGACTCCGGTCGCCTGAAGCCCCCGCACCGCCGCGGCGGCGTGCCTGCTGACCATCTCCGGATCCGCGCCGAACGCGCGCGTGCCGATCACCGGGTTGTCGTCCGCGGTATTCACGTCGACCGACGGCGCCAGGTTGACGTTTATCCCCGCGGCCGCCAGGTCGGCGCCGATGGCGCCATACACGCGCTTGGTCAGGTCCGCGTCATCGACCGCGCCGAGCGCGGCGTTGCCGGGGTACGGGCTGCCGGTCACGTGCGCGAGCCGGGTAACGTCACCGCCCTCCTCGTCGATCGCGATCACCGGATGGTCTGTCACGCCGCGCAGCCGTTCGGTAAGCGCGGCGAGCTGCTGACTGCTGCCGATGTTGCCGCCGAACAGGGTCACCCCGGCGAGCCCGTGCTCCAGCGCGGCGAGCAGCCAGTCCGGTGCGGTGGTGCCGGGGAACGGCGGGATCAGCGTGGCATCGGCGAGGCGCGTGAGCGAAGTATCGGGGGACGAGCAACGGGGCTGGCGGGGTTGACCGGGCTGACCGGGCTGGCCGGGCTGGCCGGGCTGGCCGAGCGTCATCCCTTCACCGCCCCGGCGACCAGCCCGCCACGCATTCGCCGCCGCACGAGCAGGAAGAACACCACCGGCGGGAGGGTGTAGGTGATCGACGCGGCCATGATCGACCCCCACGCGGCCCCGCCGCGCCCGAAGAAGTAGTTCACGTACAGCGGAAGAGTGAATTTCGGCTGGTCAAGGCCGAGAAAGGTGAGCGCGAAGATGAACTCGTTCCACGCGAAGATGAAGGAGAACACGCTCGTGGCCACCAGTCCCGGGGCGACGAGCGGGAACAGGATCCGCCAGAAGATCCGCGCGGGCCCGGCGCCGTCGATCGCGGCGGCTTCCTCGAGTTCCCTGGGTACGGTGGCGACGAAATTTCGCAACATCCAGATGGAGATCGGCAGCGCGAACGACGTGTACACGACGATCAAGCCGGTCAGGCTGTCAAGCAGGTTGACCGATCGGAAGTCGATGAACAGCGCGATGACGAGTGCCTGTTGCGGCAGCATCTGCACGATCAGCAGCATGATCAGGTAAGAGGTGCGGAAGCGGAACCGGAACCTCGCCACCCCGACCGCGGCGAGCAGCGAGATGAGCGACGCGAGCACCACCGATGCCACGGTGACAAGCAGGCTGTTCCTGAAGAAGGTCCAGTACGAAATCCCGATGACCTTGCCGCTGATGACGTTGGCGAAGTTGGCCAGAGTCGGATGGGCAGGCAGCGGGTGCGGAGTCAGCGAGAAGATCTCGCGCCGCGGCTTGAACGCTGTCGAGATCATCCAGAAGATCGGCAGCAGCGTTACGGCGGCGACGGCCGCGCCGCAGCCGTTCAGTGCGATACGGCGCAGCGCCCTGGCCAGCCGGGGCCCGGTCACGCCGTCGCCCCCTGCCGTACGGACACGTACATAGCCAACTGTGATCATGAGCAGGACGACGGTGAGGATCACCGCGAGCGCGCCCGCGAGCCCGTAATTTGGCGGCAGCTGGAATGCCTTGGCATACGCGTAGATCCCGAGGTTGTACTCGTCCCTGTTGCCGAGCGCGCCGGTGATCAGGTAGGCCTGCGTGAACACGCCGAAGTCCCAGATGATCGAGAGCAGCAGCAGGACAAGGAAGATCGGCTTGAGCAGCGGATAGGTGATCTTCCAGAACGCCCGCCACGGACCTGCCCCGTCGACGCGGGCGGACTCGTGCAGTTCGGCCGGGATCGTCTTGAGGCCAGCGAGCACCGTGACGGCGACGAACGGGAAACTCTGCCAGACAACCAGCAGGGTGAGCAGCGTGTAGGCGGGCAGCGCCGCCGTCGTCCAGTTGAACCCCGCCCAGTTGGTGCTGCCCACCAGCCAGTGGGGCATCTTGCTGAGTGTCCAGTCCACGATGCCGCCGTCGGGGTCGAAGAGCCAGAAGAAGATGACGCTGGCGGATACGGCCGGTGTGGCCCACGCGAGCAGCGCCGACGTGCTCACGAACGCCGCCATCCTCGGGCCGAGCCGGTTCAGCAGCAGCCCGACGAGCGTGCCGGTGATCAGCGTGAGGGACACCACGACGGCCGCGAATATCAAGCTGATACGCAGCGACAGCCAGAACTCCGGGTCGGCGAGGATCGTCGCGTAGTTGCGGCCGCCCACCCACTGGCTCGGCTGCGTCCCTGTCACCTGGGGCCGGAACTGGGGGGACGTGCGCCGGAACTGGGGGGACGTGCGCCGGAACTGGGGGCCGGACATGAGAACCAGAGCGCGGCGAGCGCCGTGCCTGGAAGGGAAGCTGCGCGCAGAGGGAAGCTGTGCCGTCGAACGGAAGGGTCCAGCATGCTGTCACGGCCTGGAACGCCGCGCCTGCTCCGCGAGCTCAACGACCGCGCGGCGCTGGAGCTGCTCTTAGCCGAGGGCCCGCTGACCCGTACGCGGCTAGGTGAGCACACCGGGCTGTCCAAGGTGACGGCGTCCCAGCTGCTGACGCGGCTGCAGGAGCGCGGACTCGTGCACGTCGTCGGTGAGCAGGCCGGCGGCCGTGGGCCGAACGCCGCGCTGTACGCGGTGGTGCCGTCGAGCGCCTACGTCGCCGGGTTGCACGTCGAGTCTGATGCCGTCCGGGCCGGAGTCGCCGATGTCACCGGGCGCATGGTAGGCGAGGTCACGGTTGACCCGAACGGCGCGGAGAACCCCGTCGAGCTGGTCAGGAATGCCGTCGCGACCGCCTGCCGCTCGGCGGGCGTGGAATTGTCGCAGTTGCGGGCGTTCGTGATCGGCAGCCCGGGTGTGGTGGACCCACGGACCGGCGACCCCCGCCTGGCGGTGAACCTGCCCGACTGGCACGAGGGCGTGCTCGACGCGCTCCGCGGTGACCTGCGGCGCCCGGTCACGATCGAGAACGACGTGAACCTCGCGGCCATCGCCGAACGCACCGACGGCGCCGCGGCGGATGTCAGCGACTTCGTGTTCATCTGGCTGGGTGTCGGCCTTGGGCTCGCCATTGTTCTCGGCGGCCGTCTGCACCGGGGTTTCACCGGCGCGGCCGGGGAGATCGATTACCTGCCGGTCCCCGGCGTGCCGCTGCCTGAGGACGTGTGGCGCCCGTACACGGGCTCGCTGCAGTCGCTCGTCGGCGCCGCAGCGGTCCTCCAGCTCGCGGAGCGGGACGGCTTCCACGAGCCAGACGCGGCCGCGAATGTCCGGGCGGCCGTGGCCGCCCTGGACGGCGGGGCCAAGCGCGGCGCCGCATTCGTTGACGAGCTTGCGCGCCGGGTTGCCCTCGGCCTCGCCGGGGTGTGCGCGGTCCTTGATCCTCAACTTGTCGTGCTCGGCGGCGGGGTGGGCCAGGCGGGTGGCGTGCTCCTGGCCGAACGCGTCGCGGCCCGCGTGGGCCAGATCTGCCTCAGCAACCCGCGGGTCGTGCCCACCCGCGTGACCGACAGCCCCGTGCTGCGTGGCGCGATGCTGACCGCGCTCGAACAGGCGCACAAGGAGCTTTTCGACTCCGTGGCCACCCGCTGAGCATCGTCATCCCACAGCGCCGCGGTCGTCACCGGCCGGGCCGCACCCAAGCGTCCGCGGGCCAATCGCTGGGGCCGGGCGTCGGCATCAGGAATGACCAAGCACCGGATGGGGCCGGTAGGGCGCCTCCAGCCGGTTGACTTCTTCTTCGCTCAGCGCAACGTCCATGGCGGCGATCGCGTCATCCACGTGCGCCAGACTGGTTGCCCCCACCACCGCCGCGCTTATCCCAGGCTTCGCCAGCAGCCACGCCAGCGCGATCTGCGCGGGCGGCAGGCCCCGCTCGGCGGCGACCGCGCGCACGACGTCCACGACATCGAAGTCGGCGTCGTTGTAAAAGGTGTCCGCCAGCGGGTCGGAGCCGGCCCGCACCGTCCGCCGCTCCCCGGCGCGGTCACGGCCGCCGGCCAGCAACCCTCGTGCCAGCGGGCTGTACGGGATGACCCCTACCTCCTGATCAAGGCAGCACGGAATCATTTCCCTTTCCTCCTCGCGGTACACCAGGTTGTAGTGGTTCTGCATCGAAACAAACCTGGTCAAGCCCGCCGAGTCCGCGCAGTGCTGCGCCTTCGCGAACTGCCACGCGAACATGCTCGACGCCCCGATATACCGCGCCTTGCCCGCTCGCACCACGTCGTGCAGCGCGGCCATCGTCTCTTCGATCGGCGTCTCGTTGTCCCATCGGTGGATCTGGTAGAGGTCGACGTATTCGGTACGCAGGCGCCGCAGCGATGCGTCGATGCTGGCCATGACGTGCTTGCGGGACAGCCCTCGGTCGTTCGCGCCCGGCCCCATCGGGTAGTAGAGCTTGGTGGCGAGCACGTAGTCGTCACGGTGGCCGAAGAGCCTCCCGAGCAGTCGCCCGGTGATCTGCTCGGTCATGCCCGCGGAGTACATGTCCGCCGTGTCGAAGAACGTGACGCCGGCCTGTACCGCCCGCGCAACTATCGGCTCGGCTTCTTCTTCGTCCAGATGCCATTTCCGCTCGGATTGATCACCGTAGCTCATCATGCCCAGGCAGATCCGAGACACCTTCAGGCCTGCGGAGCCAAGGCGCGCGTAGTGCATGTTGTATTCCTCCCGGTGGGCCTGCTTATCGGCGGATCTTAGGGCGTGTCCCGTGCTGACGGCGTTCGGTGCAGCGCGACCCCGGCGATGACCAGGCCGATGCCGAGCAGGTCACGGACGGTCGGGATCTGGCGCAGGACGATCGCGCCGATGATGGTGGCGAATAGTGGAAGCAGCGCGAGCATCAGGGCGAAGGTGGCCCGTGGCAGCCTGGCCATGGCCAGCTGATCGGTGACGTAGGGGATGACCGAGGAGCACACACCCACGCCCGCGCCGGCGAGCAGGAGCACGGGATGAGAGAACGCGGGCAGCGCGCCGCCGAGGCCGATCGGAGTCGCGGCCACCGCGGCGACGAGCATCGCGGCCGCCAGCAGGTCGATCCCGCTCGGAGGCCCTGCGCTAACCGGCTCGAATCCGGGTTTGGGCCGGTTAGAACCGGCCCAAACCCGGATTCGAGCAGGTTGCCCTGCCGCGTTTGACGCCGGTGCGTTCGCGATCCGGTGGCCGAGGATCACGTAGAGCATGAACAGCGCGCAGTTGCCGAAGGCGAACGCGAACCCGAGTGGCTCCGCCGTGACGCGAATCTCAGTGATCGTGACCACGCCAAGCGTGGTGAGCACAAGTGCCGCGGAGTTGCGTCTCGTCCTGGCGCCGAGAGCCGCGAGGAGCACCGTCCCGAGGAACTCGATGGCACCCACCGTAGCGAGCGGCAGCCTGGCCACGGCGAGGTAGAAGAGCGAATTCATGGCCGCGAGTACGGCGCCGAGCTGCACCAGCGCCCGGCGGCTCTCACGGTCCAGCCGCAGCGCCAGACGCCACGGGCGCCGCCAGACGGCGAAGACGACCGCCGCACTCGCGATGCGCAGCCAGGCCACGCCGAGCACGTCGATCCGGGCGAAAAGCAGCACCGCGAGCGACGGGCCGAGGTAGTGAAAAACGGCGCTCACCAGGAAGAACGACTGTGGGGGTAGCCGGCCGCGCAGCCCTGGTGACGCGTTGCCTGCCTGATGATCCAGCGGTGTCGCCGACCGCAGCGTCTGACTCACGTGGTGCATAATACGAAGGCACAGACCGAAGATGAATGGCTAAACATCGGAGTTTGGGTGCTAGAACTAACAGAACGAAGAAATAATCGCGCGCGCAGCTTCGAACCACTCGACGACATTGACCGGGGGATTATCGCGCAGCTCCAGACGGACGCCCGGCTCCGGATCGCCGAGCTCGCGCGCCGGGTCGGGCTCTCGCCGCCGGCTGTCGCTGACCGGATGCGGCGGCTGGAGGAAAGCGGCGTCCTTGCCTACACGGCGCAGGTGGAACCGCGGGCTCTCGGCTACGCCATCTGCGCCATCGTCAGGGTGAGCCCGCAGGCCGGCGGGCTTCGCGCGATCCCCGACATTGCCCGGGATGTGCCGGAAATCACCGAGTGCTACCGGATCACCGGCGAAGACTGTTACTTCATGAAGCTGTACCTGCGCTCAATCGACGACCTGGAGCCGATCCTGGACCGCTTCACCCCGCACGGGCGCACGACGACCTCGATCGTGCACTCGGCGCCCGTCCCCCCGCGGCCGCTCCCTGTTCGTCAGGATGCCGTGAACACCGATGGCCCATCGAGGGTCCCATAACCGGCAGGCCACATTCATCCGCTGGCCAGGCACAGGGATCATCAGGCACAGGGATCATCAGGCACAGGGATCATCAGGCACAGGGATCATCAGGCACCAGTAGGCCTCAGGCTCTGCTAGCACACCAGCATCGCCAGTAACGCATGATCCGTTATTGTGTTAATCTGCCCGCGATAATCGCGGTGAACTTAACACGATAACGAATCATGGAGTGGGGCCACGGCAAGGCTGTCCCGCGCTGGGGGCCAGGAACACCGGTGGCCCATCGGACTCCGATGAGATCCGCGATGGGGCGATCAGTGTTCCTATTGGGCACCCACCCGCCTGTGCCACCGGTGGAGGGCCGGGAATCCACCGCGACCATGGAGCGCCGATCGCAGGGTGGGGTGAGCGGCGGTCACAGCGCGGGGTGAAGGCGGAGGGCCTCGTCGACCCGGGCCATGACGGGCGCCGGCACCATCCCAACGCGAGCGCCCAATCGCCCGACGGCTACCGAGCGCACCTGCTCCGCTTGCGCCTTCGGACGCCCGTAGCCATCAGGCGCGGAGGCGAAGGCCGCGCGGAGTGGGATGGAACCCGGCGTCCCGCAGGGCCTGCGCCAGCGGTGAGTTGTAGACGCCCGTGCCGTCGGCGCGTTCGACAGTGAGCCGCCCGAGCGCGCCCGCGCGAACGGCCCGAGCCAGTGCGGCCGCGGCCGGGCCGAGCGCCTGCGGATCTTCGCTCCAGGACAGCAGCGTGCGGCCGCCTCGCTCGACATAGAGCATGAGCCTGCCATCCATGAGCACGACGAGTGCGCCGGTCTTGCGCCCCGGCTTGTGCGCGCCCGCCGTTTCGTCCGGCCGGGTCGGCCACAGCAGCGCGGCCCCGTAAGGGTTCGCCGGATCGGCCGCGGCGAGCACACGGGCCCGTCCCTG
>WNFX01001036.1_pt2 | contig 28315 bp, 25 predicted proteins | sample 5400111 | NCBI WGS metagenome assembly WNFX01 (sample SAMN13153363, study PRJNA577476) | soil metagenome | isolation source: 40 cm soil or saprolite under grassland replicate 1 | place: USA:California | collected 2016-06-15
CTGGGCCCGCCAGGCCGGATCGCGGGCTGACCGGATGGCTTCCGGCGCCGGCGGGCTCGCGGCCGCTGCGCCCGGGCAGGCGGGCGCACCACGCCGGGTGCTGGCGGCGGCGATCGAGCACCATGCCGTGCTCGACTGCGTGAGCTGGCTCGGCGAGCACGAGGGCGCGCGGGTGCAGTGGCTGCCGGTGGACGGTGCCGGGCGGCTGAGCCCTGCCGTCCTGCGCGCGGCCATCAACCGGGATCCGGCGGGCGTCGCGCTGGTCAGCGTGATGTGGGCCAACAACGAGGTCGGCACCATCCAGCCGGTGGCCGAGCTTGCCGCGGTCGCGAGCGAGTACGGCATCCCGTTCCACAGCGATGCCGTCCAGGCGGCCGGCCAGCTTCCGGTGAGCCTGGCGGGCAGCGGCGCGACCGCGCTCACCATCACCGCGCACAAGATCGGCGGCCCGGTCGGCGTGGGCGCGCTGCTCCTGGCCAGGGGCGAGGAGCCGGTGCCCGTGCTGCACGGCGGCGGCCAGGAACGTGATGTCAGGTCTGGCACCCTCGACACGGCGGCGATCAGGGCGTTCGCCGTCGCGGTCGAGGCGGCGTCGGCCCGCCGTGCCGAGCACGGCGCGCGGATCGCGCGGCTGCGCGATGAGCTGATCAGGCGCGTGCTCGCCGCCGTGCCTGACGCCCTGCTGAACGGCCCGGAGCCAGGACCGGCCAGGCTGCCTGGCAACGCCCACTTCTCCTTCCCCGGCTGCCACGGCGATGCCCTGCTCATGCTGCTTGACGCGAAGGGCATCGCCTGCTCGACCGGCTCGGCGTGCACCGCCGGCGTCGCCCAGCCCAGCCACGTGCTGCTCGCGATGGGCGCCGACCTGGCCAGGGCACGGGGCTCGCTCCGGTTCTCGCTCGGCCACACCAGCACCCCAGGTGACGTCGAAGCGCTCGGCTCGGCACTCGCCGAGGTCGTCGAGCGGGCCAGGCGGGCCGGCCGGTGATCAGGTCATGACCCCGTTGCGGGTACTCGCCGCCATGTCGGGCGGAGTGGATTCCGCGGTCGCAGCCGCCCGCGCGGCAGCCGCCGGCCACGACGTCACCGGCGTGCACCTGGCGTTGTCGGCGAACCCGAGCTCCTACCGCAGCGGCGCGCGCGGCTGCTGCACGCTTGAGGACGCGCGGGACGCGCGCCGGGCCGCCGATGTGATCGGCATACCGTTCTACGTCTGGGACATGGCCGAGCGGTTCGAGGCCGATGTCGTCGGAGATTTCGTCGCCGAGTACGCCCGCGGGAACACGCCGAACCCGTGCTTGCGGTGCAACGAGAAGATCAAGTTCGCGGCGGTTCTCGACCGGGCGGTCGGGCTGGGCTTCGACGCGGTCTGCACCGGCCACCACGCCAGGCTCATCACCGAGCCCGCCGGCGCTGGCGCATCCGCCGCCGGCGCTGACACCGGCGCTGGCGCATCCGCCGCCGGCCGGCCAGCCGCGCAGGTACGGCTTGCCCGCAGCGTTGACCCGGCCAAGGACCAGTCCTACGTGCTCGCCGTGCTGACCGGCGCGCAGCTGAGCCGGGCCATGTTCCCGCTCGGCGACAGCACCAAGCAGCAGGTGCGCGCCGAGGCGGCCGCGCGCGGGCTCGCCGTCGCCGACAAGCCAGACAGCCACGACATCTGCTTCATCGCCGACGGTGACACCCGGCGATTCCTGCGCGGCAGGCTCGGGCCCGCCCCTGGCCGGATCGTCGGGCCCGACGGCCAGGTGATCGGAGAGCACGAGGGCAGCTACGGCTTCACCGTCGGCCAGCGCCGCGGGCTGAAGCTCAGCGAGCCCGCGCCGGACGGCAGGCCAAGGTACGTGCTCGACATCGAGCCGGTCTCCGGCACCGTCCTGGTAGGCCCGGCAGAGGCGCTGGACACCAGCGACGTGACCGCGGCCCGCCCGGTGTGGACCGGCTGCGACCCGCCCGCGGGCCAGGTCGGCTGCCTGGTGCAGCTGCGCGCGCATGGTGAGCCGTACCCGGCGACCTGCTGGCCGGAAGGATCATCGGTGCGGATCCGGCTGCACCGGCCCGCCCGCGGCGTGGCCAGGGGCCAGGCCGCGGTGTTCTACGACGGCGACGTGGTGCTCGGCAGCGCCACGATCAGCGCCGCCGCAAGCGCCGCCAGTTCCGCGGCCAGCGCCAGCGCGGCGCAAGCGCCTTAGGCGCAGGTGGCTGCCCGAGATTAGGATGTGCCTGGTGAGCCACGACGGGCCGTTGTTTCCCTGGCCGCCAGGCAGCGCTACCGGCATCGGCTCGATGCCGGGCACCGACCCGGCCGAGGCGATCAAGGTCGTGCTCGGTGAGGTGCCCGAGCTGCCGTATCTGCCCGAGCTGCCGGGCCGCGGGCCTGGCGCCGACATCGTCGGCCGGACATCGGCACTGCTTGTCGACATGCCGGTGCAGACGACGGTCGCCGGCTGGCGGCTGGCCGAGCGTCCTGGCCGCGATCTGCGCCGGGCTGCCGGGCTGCTGTCGGCGGACCTGGACGCCATGGAAGCGGCCGCCGAGGGGCTCGACGGCGCCGTCAAGATCCAGATCTGCGGTCCCTGGACGCTGGCTGCCGCCCTCGAGCTGAGCCGCAGCCTGGAACCAGCGCTTGCCGATCAGGGAGCCGTGGCCGACCTGATCGGCTCGCTGACCGAGGGCGTGGCAGGGCACGTGGCGCAGGTGCGCGGGCGGCTGCCGCGGGCGGCCGTCATCGTCCAGCTCGATGAGCCCGCGCTGCCCGGGGTGCTGGCTGGCTCGGTGCCGACGGCCAGCGGCCTGCGCAGGCTTGCCCCGGTGGACGAATCCGTGGCCGCCGATGCGCTGCGCCGCGTTCTTTCCGCCGCGCAAGCGCCCACGGTGCTGCACTGTTGCGCGCCGGAAGTGCCTTTTTCTTGCATAACAAGGTCCGGCGCCGGTGCCGTGGCCTTCGACCTTGGTCTGGTCGGGCCGGCCGACGAAGACGCGATAGGGGCGGCCGCCGAGGCCGGGCTCGGGATGTTCGCCGGAGCTGTCGACGCGCGGTCACCGGCGGCCGGCGAGCCGGAGCCTGCGATGCGCACCGCTCGCTCGGTGATCGCGCTCTGGCAGCGGATCGGGCTGCCGCTTGGCCGGCTCAGCGAGCAGCTGGTGGTGACGCCGGCCTGCGGCCTGGCGTCGGCGTCGCCCGCTATGGCGCGGGCGGTGCTCAGGCGGTGCCGCGAGGCTGCGCGGCTGTTGCCCGAGGTGATCGAGGAGGGTACCCGGTGAGCGAGCCTGGATCGCACGCACCTGACCAGGGCCAGCAGGAATCCGCCGAGCTGGCGTCCGCCGACGAGGAGGTCAAGCACCGGCACGCCGAACTCGCCGAGCAGGTCGCCGAGCACAATCACCGCTACCACGTGCTTGACGCCCCGGTGATATCCGACGCCGAGTACGACGCGCTGATGCGGGAGCTGCGGGCGATCGAGGATGCCTATCCCGAGCTGCGCACGCCAGACTCGCCGACGCAGCGGGTCGGGGATACGATCGCGGCCGGCTTCGCGCCGGTCGAGCACCTGGCCAGGCTCTTCAGCCTGGACAACGCGTTCTCCACCGACGAGCTTGACGCCTGGGCCGCCAGGGTAGCGCGGCTTGGCGGTACCGGCCCGTTCCTGTGCGAGCTGAAGATCGACGGCCTGGCGGTCGCGCTGGTCTATACCGACGGCAGGCTGGCCAGGGCGGCGACCCGCGGCGACGGCGTGACGGGTGAGGACGTGACCGCCAACGTGCGCACCATATCCTCGGTCCCGGCCCGGCTCAGCGGATCCGGCTGGCCGCGGACGCTTGAGGTCAGGGGCGAGGTGCTGCTCCCCGTGGCGGCGTTTCACGAGCTCAACGAGCGCCAGGCGCAGGCAGGCCGGCCGCCGTACGTCAACCCGCGCAACACCGCGGCAGGCTCGCTGCGGCAGAAGGATCCCGCCGTCACGGCGACCAGGCCGCTTGATCTCATCCTGCACGGCCTGGGCGCGATCGCCGGCGGCCACGGCGGTGCCGATGGCGCGGCGGCGGGGGACGACGCGTCCGGCCTGCCCGGCGGCCGGCCGCAGACCCAGTCCGGCTGGTATCGGCAGCTGCGCGAGTGGGGGCTCCCGGTCAGCGACCTGTACAAGGTGGTGGACGACATGGCCAGCGTCCGCCGGTACATCGAGTATTACGCCGAGCACAGGCACGACCCGCCGTATGAGATCGACGGCGTGGTGGTCAAGCTTGACCAGATCCCGGTCCAGGAGGCGCTGGGCGCGACCAGCCGCGCGCCGCGCTGGGCGATCGCGTACAAGTACCCGCCTGAGGAGGTCACGACCCGTCTGCTCGACATCAGGGTGAACGTCGGCAGGACCGGCCGGGTGACTCCGTACGCGGTCATGACGCCGGTCAAGGTGAGCGGCTCCACGGTGGAGAACGCCACCTTGCACAATCAGGACGAGGTGGCGCGCAAGGGCGTCCTGATCGGTGACACGGTCGTGCTGCGCAAGGCAGGGGACGTGATCCCCGAGGTGGTCGGGCCGGTGACCGAGCTGCGCACCGGATCGGAGCGCGCGTTCGAGTTCCCTGCCAGCTGCCCGGCGTGCGGCACGCCGCTCGCGCGCGAGGCCCACGAAGTCGACTGGCGCTGCCCGAACACCCGGTCCTGCCCCGCCCAGTTGCGCGAGCGGCTGTTCCACCTGGCCGGCCGGGGAGCGCTGGACATCGAGGTGCTTGGCTACGAGGCTGCGGTGGCACTGCTCGACTCCGGCCTGGTGACCGACGAGGGTGACCTGTTCACGCTTACCGCCGAGCGGCTCAGGCAGTGCCCGTTCTTTGTCACCGCTGGCGGCGGGCTCAGCGTCAACGCGGGCAAGCTGCTGCGCAACCTGGATGAGGCCCGCCGGCGTCCGCTGTGGCGGCTGCTCGTCGGGCTGTCGATCCGGCACGTCGGGCCCACCGCCGCCAAGGCGCTGGCCGCCGCCTTCGGCTCAGTGGACGCGATCGCCGCGGCCCCGGCGGAAACCCTGATGCTGGTCGATGAGGTTGGCCCGACGATCGCCGGATCGGTGATCGACTGGTTCAGCGTGGATTGGCATCAGGCGATCGTGCGGAAATGGCGGGAGGCCGGCGTCCTGCTGGCCGACCCCAACTTCACCGGGACCGGCCCTACCGCCGCGAGTCAGGCGGCTGGCCCGCTGGCCGGGGTCACGGTGGTGCTCACCGGGACGCTGTCCGGCCGCACCAGGGAGGAAGCCGCTGAGGCGGTCCAGTCCCTGGGCGGCAAGGTATCGGGCTCGGTCTCGAAGCGGACCAGCTTCTTGGTGGCCGGCGAGAACCCGGGCTCCAAGCTGGACAAGGCGGCGTCGCTTGGCGTCCCCGTGCTGGATGATGCCGGGCTGGACGTGCTGCTCTCCGACGGCTCCGACGCGGCACGTGCGCTCGCCGAGTCTGGATAACGCGGCATAGTTGCAGGCCGTGATCGATTAACTACGACATGCCCTCTAGTAACGGATAGTATGCGTTTGGCTGCGGCAAGTATGGTTTCGCAAGTACACTGTATGTAGCGTCAATCACGACCGGTCAACCCCCTCGTTGCTCCGGCTGGCCCGTGAGGACACCATGAAGGATCCGAACGACACGCGGAACGTGGCACCGCGTCGCGGTTCCCCGCTGTGGATAGACATGTTCGTGGTCACGGCCGTCGGCGCGATCGTGGTCGGGCTGGCGGTACTCGACCTGTACCGCCAGCACATTTTCCGCGAGGATCAGGATTCCGCCGCGCTGACTCCGCTGTTCTGGACCGTGGCGCTGATGATCGTGATGGGCGAGGCGTGGCGCATCCTCATTCCAGGCAAGTCCCGGCTGGAGACGGCGGCAGCCTCGATGACGATCGGCTTCGCCGTGCTGCTGTTCTGGGGGCCGTCCGTGGCGATCACAATGCGGGCGGCCGCGATCATCATCGTGGGCCTGGCCCAGCGCAAGTCGCTGCACCGGATAGCGTTCAACGCCGCCCAGATCAGCATCAGCCTGGCGGTGGCAGGCCTGACGCTGGCGGTGGCCGGTCATGGTACGACGCTCGCCAGCGGCCGGGTGCCCGCCGGCACTGACCTCGCGATCGTGCTCGCAGCCGCGCTGAGCTACTTCGTGGTGAACTTCACCCTGGTCGTGACGGCGGTCTCGCTGTACTCCCGCGCCTCGGTCAGGTCCGTGGCCAGGGCGAACCTGCGCTCTCAGGGACTCAGCCAGCTGGTGCTGTTCGCCGCCGCGCCCCCGGTGGCGGTGCTGCTGAACAGTGGCTCCGCCCGGATATTCGCGCTGCTGGCCTTCCCGATCGCCGCCGTCTACCTGAGCGCCGCCTCGTCGGTGCAGCGCGAGCATCAGGCCAACCACGACGAGCTGACCGGGCTGTGCAACCGCAAGCTGCTGACCAGCCACAGCAGCGAAGCGCTGACCATGGCCGCGGCCACCGGCACCCGGGCCGGGCTGCTGCTGCTCGACCTTGACCGGGCGTCGGGCCTGAAGGAGGTCAACGACACGCTCGGCCATGCCGTCGGCGACCAGCTGCTGCGGATCGTGGCCCAGCGGCTCGGCCGCAGCGTACGGCCCGGTGACGTGGTGGCGCGCCTCGGCGGCGATGAGTTCGCCGTGCTGCTTCCTTCCGTGCGGGACGTAAGCTCGGCGCGCGAGGTGGCCGCGCGGCTGCGGGCGGCGCTGTCCGAGCCGGTCAGGCTTGAGGCAATGACCTTCGATATGCAGGCCAGTGTGGGCATCGCGATCTACCCGGACGACGCGGGCAGCTTCGAGGAGCTGATACAGCGCGCGGATGTCGCCATGTACCTGGCCAAGGAGCGAAGGAGCGGTATCGAGCGGTACGTGGCGGATGCTGACCGCAACTCGGCGAACCGCCTCGCCCTCGTTGGCGACCTGCGCCGCGCCTTGCACCGCGGCGAGATCGAGCTGCATTTCCAGCCGAAGGTGCTGCTCGTCGGCGAGCGGGTGATCGGCGTGGAGGCGCTGGCTCGCTGGCCGCATCCGCAGCGCGGCATGCTGAGCGCCGCCGATTTCATCGGCCTCGCCGAGCAGTCCTACCTGATGAGCGACCTTACAGACCTGGCGATCAGCAAGGCGCTCGAGCAGGCGGCGAAATGGTGGATCGACGGGCTGCGGGTGGAGATCTCGGTCAACGTGCCGGCCAGGGACCTGCTCAGCGCGCGGCTGCCCGACCTGATCGGGCGGGCCCTGCTGCGGCACGGGCTTCCGGCCCGCGCACTGCGGGTCGACATCGCCGAGCAGGTGCTCTCTGGCAAGTCCGAGCAGGCCGCCGGCCGGGTGCGAGCGCTCGCCGACCTGGGAATCGGGATCAGCCTGGACAACTTCGGCACCGGGCACTCGTCGCTGGCCATGCTCACCAGGCTCGGGGTCAGCGAGGTCAAGCTCGATCAGACGCTGATCGCCGACCTGCCTGGCTGCCGTGAGAAGGCGGTCACCGTCAAGTCGCTGGTGAACCTGGCCAGGACGCTCGGCATCTGCTCGGTCGGCGAGGGCGTCGAAACCGAGCCGGTCGCCGCGGCGCTGCGGGCAATCGGCTGCGACGCGGCGCAGGGCTGGCTGTTCTGCCGCCCGCTGCCAGCCGACCAGGCCACCGCCTGGCTGGTCGGCAACCTGGGCCCGCACACGGCCGACAAGCTGGCCGGCGATGGGGTGGCCTCGCTCGGGCCCAAGGAGCTGCTGGCCGGTGGCGTGCTGCGAGACCGCGACGGCGGCAGCATGGCCGTCGAGGACGCCGCGGCGGCCGGCCAGGGAAGCGAGCTCGCCAGGGCGACGCCCAGGGGTTAGCGGGGGTTCGGTGCCGCAGCTGGCGGCCTCTAGGATGGCCTGCATGCCTATCACCAGGGACGAGGTCGCGCACCTGGCCAAGCTGTCCAGGCTGGCGCTTACCGACGATGAGCTTGACCACTTCGCTGGCCAGCTGGACGTGATCATCGGTGCGGTCGCGCGGGTGCAGGAGGTCGCGGCGGACGGCATCCCGCCGACCACGCACGCCGCCGAGCTCGTCAACGTGTTCCGCGACGATGTCATCGTGCCGCCGCTTGGCGCTGACGCCGCGCTCGCCCAGGCTCCGGCGGCCGAGCAGGGCAGGTTCAGGGTGCCGCGGATCTTGGCGGAGGACTGACTATGCCCGCCGATGCGGAGCTGACCAGGCTGACCGCCGCTCAGATCGCTGCCGCGATCGCCGCGGGCGAGGTGTCAGCGGTCGAGGTGACCAGGGCGCACCTTGACCGGATCGCCAGCGTCGATGCCGATGTCCGCGCGTTCTTGCACGTCGGAACGGATTCCGCGCTGGCCGCTGCGCGCGCCGTGGATGACCGGGTCGCCGCGGGCGAGCCGCTCGGGCACCTGGCCGGCGTGCCGCTGGCGCTGAAGGATGTCTTCACGACCGTGGACATGCCGACCACCTGCGGATCGAAGATACTCGACGGCTGGCAGCCGCCCTATGACGCCACGGTGACGACCAGGCTGCGCCAGGCCGGGGTGATCATTCTCGGGAAGACCAATATGGACGAGTTCGCCATGGGCTCATCCACAGAGAACTCCGCGTTCGGCCCGTCCCGCAACCCGTGGAACCTCAGCCGGGTGCCCGGCGGATCCTCGGGCGGATCCGCGGCAGCGGTCGCGGCCCATGAGGCCCCGCTGGCCATCGGCACGGACACCGGCGGCTCGATCCGCCAGCCTGCCTCGGTGTGCGGGCTGGTCGGCGTCAAGCCGACGTACGGCGGCTCATCACGTTACGGGCTGGTCGCCTTCGCGTCCTCGCTGGATACTCCAGGCCCGCTCGCGCGCACCGTGCTTGATGCGGCTCTCCTGCATGAGGTGATGGCCGGTCACGACCCGTGTGACTCGACGTCGCTGAACGCCCAGGTACCGCCGGTGGTGGCGGCCGCCAGAGCCGCTGACGTGGCCGGAATGCGGATCGGCGTGGTCACCGAGCTGGCCGGCGAGGGCTACGCAAGCGGCGTGCTGGCCAGGTTCGCCCAGGCGGTCGAGCTGCTTGAGTCGCTCGGCGCCAAGATCACCGAGGTCTCCTGCCCGCATTTCAGCTACGCGCTGCCCGCCTATTACCTGATCGCGCCGAGCGAGTGCTCGTCCAACCTGGCCAGGTTCGACGCGATGCGGTACGGCCTCCGGGTGGGCGATGACGGCAGCCGCAGCGCCGAGGAGGTGATGAGCCTGACCAGAGCCGCCGGGTTCGGCGCCGAGGTCAAGCGCCGGATCATGCTCGGCACCTATGCACTGTCCAGCGGCTACTACGACGCCTACTACGGGAAGGCGCAGCAGGTCCGCACCCTGATCATCAGGGACTTTGCCGCGGCGTTCGAGCAGGCGGACGTGCTGATCTCGCCGACCACCCCGACGACGGCCTTCCCGATCGGCGAGCGGGTCGACGACCCGCTCGCGATGTACCTGGCCGACCTGTGCACGATCCCGTGCGATCTGGCCGGCAACGCCGCGCTGTCCGTGCCATGCGGCCTGGCCAAGGAAGACGGCCTGCCGGTCGGCCTGCAGATCATGGCGCCGGTGCTGGCTGACGACCGGATCTACCGGGTCGGCGCGGCCGTTGAGGCGGCGCTTGACGGCCAGCGCGGCCATCCGTTCCTCGATGACGCCGCCGGCCTTGCTGGCTCGGACGGCGCGGAGCCGGAGGCGGGGCGATGAGCGGCACGGCGGCCGCGGCCGGGACCGGGCGGACTGTGCCCTTCGACGAGGCCATCGGCAGGTACGACCCGGTCATCGGCCTGGAAACCCATGTAGAGCTTGGCACGACAGCGAAAATGTTCTGCGGCTGCCCGACCGTCTTCGGCGCCGAGCCGAACTCGGCGGTCTGCCCGGTCTGCCTTGGCCTGCCCGGCTCGCTGCCGGTGATCAATAAGGCCGCGATCGAATACACCATCACGATCGGCCTGGCGCTGAACTGCTCGATCGCCTCGTGGTGCCGGTTCGCGCGGAAGAACTACTTCTACCCGGACATGCCGAAGAACTTCCAGATCTCGCAGTATGACGAGCCGCTGTGCACCGACGGCTGGCTGGACGTGCAGGTGCTTGGCCAGACCGTGCGGATCGGCATCGAGCGGGTGCACCTGGAGGAGGACACCGGGAAGTCGCTGCACGTCGGAGGGGTGACCGGCCGGATCCACGGTGCCGATTACTCGCTGGTCGATTACAACCGGGCTGGCATACCGCTGGTGGAGGTCGTCACCAAGCCGATCCCGGGTACCGGCGCGCTGGCGCCGGTGGTGGCGCGTGCCTACGTGGCGCAGGTGCGGGATCTGATGCGCGCGCTCGGCGTGTCCGATGTGCGAATGGAGCAGGGCTCGCTGCGCTGTGACGTGAACACCTCGCTGAGCCCCGCGGGCACGGGCCGGTGGGGGACAAGGACCGAGACGAAGAACGTGAACTCGCTCCGCTCGGTCGAGCGCGCTGTCCGCTCCGAGATCGCGCGGCAGGCGTGGGTCCTGGATGAGGGCGGGCGGGTGATACAGGAAACCAGGCATTTCCACGAGGACACCGCGACCACCACGTCCGGGCGGAGCAAGGAAGAGGCACAGGACTACCGCTACTTCCCAGAACCTGACCTGGTGCCGATCGCGCCGGCGCCGGAGTGGATCAGCCGGATCAAGGCGGCGGTGCCCGCGGACTGGCGCTCCGAACTGCACCACGCCAGCACCCGGGTGCAGCAGGCCTGGAACGACGCGGGGGCCGGCGTGTCCGACGCGGACATGGAGGCGCTGCGGAACGCTGGCGCCGTCGGGCTCGCCGACCAGACCGTCCGGCTGGTCGGCCAGGCTGTGGGCACTGCCCAGGCGGTCGCGCTGGCCCGCAAATGGTGGCTCGGCGAGCTGCTCAGAAAGGCCAACGAGGCGGGCACCGAGCTGACCGAGCTGCCGATAACCGCGCGTGACGTAGCCAGGGTGATTGAGCTGGAGGCCGCGGGCCCGCTCAATGACAAGCTCGCCAGGCAGGTGCTTGACGGCGTGCTGGCCGGCGAGGGGGCGCCCGATGAGGTGGTGGCGGCCCGTGGCCTGGCCGTGGTGACCGACGCCGCGGTGCTCGCCGCAGCGGTGGACGAGGCCATCGCGGCGCACCCCGACATCGCGGCGAAGATCCGCGGCGGTAAGGTCGCGGCCGCCGGTGCGCTGGTCGGAGCCGTGATGCGGGCGACCGGCGGCCAGGCGGACGCGGCCGCCGTCCGCGACCTCATCCTGCGCCGCTGCGCAGGCCGGTAGAGCGGCAGGTCATGGGATGGCCGCATTCTGAGCTGATTCTCAGCACTTCGTCGCCGCGCGTACGTCGTTCCTCAACCGAAGCGTGACTTCGAGCACGTACAGTCAGTCACAATCGCTCAACGCAAGCATTCGGGTTCGGCGCGCACGCTGACCGTGGTCGCGCACGGCGGCGTGATTGGCGGAGCGAGCGGCGGCGCCTCAGCTGGCTGGTCGGAAACTGCGGCCGATGGCGGCGGCAAGCCGGGTACAAACGGCGGGGGCAAGCGGGAGGCAGGGTGCGCACGGTGGCTTGTGACGGTGCTGCATGAGCCCGGCCTTGCCGATATGGACGGCTGCCGATGCGCTCGCGGCTGCCCTGGCGGCGGTACTGCTGCTGCGTGCCTCGACCCGGCTCGGGCCGGCGGCCGGGAACGGGCATCGCTGGCTGGCCGCCGCCGCGTGCTGCTGGGGGGCCGGTGGTATCGCGCAGTCGGTTTTCGGCGGTCTGATCGGCGGGGCCGCGCCGCTGCGGGCGGCCGATCTGATCAGCCTCGCCGCGTTGCCAGCGCTGGTGCTCGGCGTCGCGGCACTGACGGCGGGTACCGACTGGGACCGGCCGGGCTCCGGGGCGGCCGGCCAGGCATACGCCATCGTCGCTGACGGCGGATTGCTGATCGCGGCGCTGTTCGTGATCGGCTGGGTCACCATGTTCGGGCCCGCGTACACGGCAGCCGACGTTGGCGCGCCCGCGTTCGCGCTCGATCTGATCCGTCCGGCCGCTGACCTGGTCGCGGTGGGAACGCTGCTTCCGCTCGCCGTGCGCCGCCCGCGCGTCGCGCTGCTGCCGGTGCTCGCGCTCGCCGTCATGACCGTCGGCGACTGCCTGGCCGTCGCGGCCCGGGCCGACGGCGCGGCCGCGGCTGCGGCGCCCAGGCTGCTCTGGCTGGCCGGCCTTGGCCTGCTGGCCGTCATCCCGCTGACGGACCCGGCAGGGAGCTGGCTCGGAGCGCACCCTGGCATGCGGCTGCGCAGGCCGGGCAGCTGGGCCGGCGGCCCGGCCACCATCATCGCGCTGACTGCGGCGACGGCCGCCGCCATCGTCCTGACCGGCTATGCGCTCGGCGGCGGCTCCGTGGCATCCCCCGCGCTGGCGATCTCCGGTGCCGTCGTGGTGCTCGTCCTGGTCATCAGGCTGGCCGGGCTGGCCAGGCAGCAGGCTCTGCTCGCCGCGGCGGCACGGGAGTCCGACCGGATGTTCCGCGCGCTGGCCGGCACGACCAGCGACGCGGTCGCGGTCTGTGACCTGGCAGGCACCATCGAGTACGTCAGCCCGGCCATCGCCGAGTACGGCTACGCGGCCGGCCAGCTCATCGGCACCCGGCTGGCCGACCTGGTGCACCCGCAGGACCGGCTGGCCGCCATCCGGGCGGCGCTCCGCGTGCTTTCTGCGCAGGCGAGAGGCGACGGTGACGGGCAGAGCGGGGCACCCGGTGGCGACGGCCAGCCAGGCGAAGTCGCCGCGGCGGCGGCAACCGCCGAGTTCGCCGGGCGGGTGCGCGGCGCAGACGGCTCATGGCGGCACGTGGAGTGCGTGCTGTCGTGGTACCGCCCGTCCGGGAGCACGGGCAAGCTGCTGGTCAGCGCCCGTGACGTGAGCGACCGAATCGCGCTGCGCCGCGAGCTGACGCACCTGACCTTCCACGACGGGCTCACCGGCCTGCCGAACCGGGCGTTCGTCGAGGAGCGGGTCAAGGAGCTGCCCGGCCAGGCCGATGTCGTCGACGGCGCGATCCTCGTCGATCTTGACCGTTACACCGTAGTGAACGACATGATCGGGCACGGCGGCGGTGACCTGGTGCTGGCACAGGCCGGCCGGCGGCTGCGGGCGGCGGCCCCCAAGCAGGCGACGGTAGCCCGCTGGGGCGGCGATGAGTTCGCGATACTGCTGGCCGGCGCCGTCACCGCCCATGACGTCCTCGACCTCGCCGAGCGGCTGGCCGCCCAGATCGCCGCCGAGCCGTTCAGCGCGGCTGGCAAGGATATCCCGCTTACCGCGAGCGTCGGCGTCGCCCTGACTCCGGCCAGCCCGGCAGGGCAGCTGCTGAACGATGCCGACGTGGCGATGTCACGGGCGAAGGAAGCTGGCGGCGGGCGGCTTGAGGTTTTCACTGCCCAGATGCACGCCGATTCGCAGCACCGCCTGGAGCTCGCGGCGAGCCTGCAGCAGGCGATCAGCGAGCACCGGCTGGACATCGAGTACCAGCCGGTGGTCGAGCTTGATGGTGGCCGCGTGGTCGCCGTGGAGGCGCTGATCCGCTGGTGCCGCGACGGCCAGGCGGTGCCGCCGGCCGATTTCCTCGGGGTTGCCGATGAGACCGGCCTGATCGTGCCGATCGGAGAATGGGTACTGCGCGAGGCGTGCCGCGAGCTCGCGGCATTGCATGCCGATGGCAGCGACGTCGGCTTGTGCGTGAACGTGTCTGGCCGCCAGGTCAGCGCCCCTGGCTTCGCCGCGTCGGTGCTCGGTGCCGTGCGGGCGGCCGGCCTGCCGCCTGGCTCGGTGACGCTGGAAGTCACCGAGCGGGTGCTCATCGATTCGGCTGGGCCGGCCGTAACCGAACTCGCTGCTCTTCGTGCTCAGGGCATCCGGCTGGCCATCGATGACTTCGGCACCGGCTACGCGTCACTGCGCTACCTGCCGCAGCTGGCCGTGGACATCATCAAGATCGATCCTTCCTTCGTGGCTGGCCTGGGCATCGACCCGACCATGACGCTGCTCACCAAGACCGTTGTGCAGGTCGGCCACGACCTGGGGATCGAGGTCGTCGCCGAGGGGATCGAGCGGCCCGAGCAGGTGCGGCTGCTGCGGGAAATGGGGTGCGACCTCGGCCAGGGCTTCGCGGTCGCCAGGCCGGCCGCGGCAGATGGCGTGGCTGCGATGCTGGCCGCGCAGGTCGTTACCGGCGTCCGCGCTGGGCAGCAGGCCGGTGCCGCGGCCTGCAGCCCGGCGAGCTGACCGCTAAGATCCGCGCATGGCTCCTACCACGCGGATTGCGGTGATCGGCGGCGACGGGATCGGCCCCGAGGTCATCGCAGAGGCGATCAAGGTGCTCAAGGCGACGGTGTCCGATACCACGATCGAGACCACAAGCTACGACCTCGGCGCTCAGCGCCTGGCCAGGACCGGGGAGCTGTTGCCCGCCTCGGTGCTCGCCGAGCTTGCTGAGCATGACGCGATCCTGCTCGGAGCGGTGGGCAACCCCGCGGTCCCCAGCGGCGTCGCCGAGCGCGGGCTGGTGCTGCGGATGCGGTTCGAGTTCGATCAGTACATCAACCTGCGGCCGATCCGGTTGTTCCCCGGCGTTGACTCCCCGCTGGCGGCGCCGAGAACCTCAGCCCTGGACATCCTGGTGATCAGGGAGGGAACCGAGGGGCCCTACATCGAGGCCGGCGGCATCCTGCGCAAGGGAACGCCGGACGAGATCGCGATGCAGGAGAGCATTAACACGGCGTTCGGGGTCGGCCGGGTCACCAGGTACGGGTTCGGCCGGGCAGAGCTGCGTCCCCGCCGCAAGGTAACCCTGGTGCACAAGACCAACGTCCTGGCGCACGCGGGCGACCTGTGGCGCCGCACCTTCGAGTCGACGGCCGCAAGCTATGCGGGGGTGACGGCGGACTACTGCCATGTGGACGCGGCGCTGATGTACATGGTCACCCAGCCTGAGCGGTTCGACGTGATCGTGACCGACAACCTGTTCGGCGATGTGCTGACCGCGCTCGGCGCGGCGATCGCCGGCGGCCCTGGGCTCGCCGCCAGCGCAAGCATCAACCCGGAACGGAGCTGCCCGAGCACCTTCGAGCCTGTGCACGGCAGCGCGCCGCGCATCGCGGGCAAGCAGAAGGCGGATCCGACCGCCGCGATCTTGTCGGCGGCGATGCTGTGCGAGCATCTTGGCATGACCTCTGAGGCGGCAAGGATCGAGCAGGCGGTGGCCGAGGACGTGCTTGAGCGGCAGGGGGAGTGGGTTGCCCGCAGCACGGCAGAAGTGGGCGACGACATAGCCGAGCGAGTATCCGGGTAGGTGTCGCTGACCGGCTGGCCGGCCGCCGACAGACAGCTGGCCGACCTGGACCTGTCGACGGTGGCCATCTGCGCAGGTAATTAGTCAAGATGGTAGTGCGGGCCGTCGGCAGGGACGGAGCCGCCGGGGGGCCGGGCAATGGCGCCCGGCCCGCAGTAAGGGAGGTACCGTGATGACCGGCAGCACGACGCCTGAGATCACTTTCGACCTGCACCTGTCCGACCACAAAGTGGCCGACGCGGTGCGAGCTACGATGCTCACCGAGCCTGGTTTTGGCGAGATCTTCACCGACCACATGGTCACGCTCCGCTGGGCGGCCGGGCGCGGTTGGTACGACGGCAGGCTGGAGCCCTACGGTCCGCTGGCACTCGCCCCGGCGACGGCCGTCTTTCATTACAGCCAGGAGATCTTCGAGGGGTTGAAGGCGTACCGGCAGGAATCCGGCCCTATCGTGGCGTTCCGCCCGCAGGGGAACGCGGCCAGATTCCGCCGGTCGGCCGTGCGGATGGCGATGCCCGAGCTGCCAGAGGACGCGTTCCTGCACGCGATCGAGCTGCTGGTGACCCATGACAAGGACTGGGTGCCGAGTGGTCCTGAGCAGAGCCTGTACCTGCGGCCCTTCATGATCGCTACCACCCCGGCGCTCGGAGTGGGCAGCCCGGCGCGGGACTACCTGTTCCTGGTGATCGCATCCCCGTCGGGAATGGTGTTCACCGGCGGGCTGCGCGCCGTCTCGGTATGGCTGGCGCAGGGATACACCAGGGCCGCGCCCGGCGGCACCGGTGAGGCGAAGACCGGCGGCAACTACGCTGCCTCGTTCGCCGGCCAGCAGCAGGCGCTCGACCACGGCTGCGATCAGGTCGTGTGGCTGGACGCCAGGGAGCACCGCTGGGTCGAGGAAATGGGCGGGATGAACCTGTTCTTCGTCTACGGTTCAGGCGCTGATGCGCGGGTGATGACCCCCGCGCTGACCGGCACGATGCTGCCGGGTATCACCAGGGACTCGCTCCTGACGCTGGCCCCTGACCTGGGTATCCCGGCGACCGAGGGAACCATCTCGGTGCAGCAATGGCGCGCGGGCTGTGAGTCTGGCGAGATTACCGAGGTGTTCGCTTGCGGCACCGCCGCCGTGATCACCCCGGTCGGCACTGCGCAGGGGTCGGCCGGCGGCTGGACGATCGGCGACGGCCAGCCTGGGCCGGTGACCATGCGGTTGCGGGAGGAGCTCGCGGGCATCCAGTTCGGCCGGCTGCCCGACCCGCATTGCTGGATCCACAAGATCCTGTAGCCGCGCCAGCCGGGGGCTGCCGATCGCCGCCTGCCGAGGCGGCTGCCTGCCGAGGCGGCTGCGGTAGTCTCGCACGGTGTCTCGCGCGATGATCGTCGGCGGTACCGGTCTGGTCGGCAGCGCGATCGCGAGGCGGCTGCTCGGGGCTGGCTGGCAGGTCGACCTGACCGGGCGCGACCCGGCTCACCTGCCGGACGATATCGGCGCGGCCGGGGCCAGGTTCGTCCCGGCGGGCCGCAGTGACGCCGCGCAATTGCGCACCGCCCTCGGCCATGGCGCCGACCTGCTCGTCGACTGCATCTGCTACACCGCCGCGGATGCCGCCGGCCTGCTCGCGTTCCTGCCCGACGTCGGCTCGGCGGTGATGATCTCAAGCAAGGCCGTGTACGTGGACAGCGTGGGGAACCACTCCAACTCCGAGGTGGCGCCTCGGTTTGATGGCCCGGTTCCCGAGACGCAGCCCACGATGGCACCTGGCCACGGCGACTACCAGACGCGGGAGGGCTACGGCGCGAACAAGGTCGCCGCCGAGCGGGTGCTGCTGGACAGCGGCTACCCGGTGACCGTGCTGCGGCCATCGAAGATTCACGGCCGGGGCGCGCGGCGGCCGCGCGAGTGGGTCTTCGTCAAGCGGGTGCTCGACCGGCGCCCCGCGGTGTTCCTGGCGCGCCGGGGGGCCGGCGTCGATCACACCACCGCCGCAGCCAACATCGCCGCCCTTGTCGAGACCGTGGCCGCGGTGCCCGGACGCCGGGTGCTCAACAGCGCCGATCCCGACGCGCCGAGCGCCCTGGCCATCGCCAGGACGGTGGCCGGGCAGCTTGGCCACGCCTGGGAGGAGGTGCTGCTCGACCACGGATCCGAGCCCGGGCTCGGACCCCATCCATGGGACGTGCCGCACCCGATCGTGCTGGACATGACCGCGGCCGCCAGGCTTGGCTACCGGCCAGCAGGAGACTTCGCGGCCACAGTCGCCGACGAGATCTCCTGGCTGGTGGCAGCGGCCAGGACCGGCCGGGTACCGCCAGGCTTCGATGAGGAGTATTTCGCCCCGATGCTCGACTACCCGGCCGAGGACCGGTACCTGCGCGCTCGCGACGCGGGGCGCCGCGTGGGTTCGGGGCGCCGCGTGGGGCCGGGGCGGCGCGTGGCGCCTCCTGGCCCCGGCCGGGTGAGCGAGAACTAGCCGGCTGAGCCCTGGGTGATGGCGTCGCCCTGGGTGATGGTGTCGGCGACCTCGGCGGCGCGGGCAGCTTCCTCCGCGGCGAAGCGCTCGGCATCAAGCTTTTCCGCCATGTCCTCGTCGGCCTTCATCAGGGCCTCAAGGTCGGCGCCCGCCGAGTCGAGCACGCCCATGTCGGCGTAGGCCCGTTGGAGCCGCTCGCTCCACAGGCCGATGTCGCGCACGCACGGCACAAGGCGGCTGAACAGCAGCGAGCGGAACATCCTTGAGTAGTCGGAGTTATCGATCAGCTCGCGGATTTCCTGCCGCGGAATGCCGAAGTTGTCCCAGATCTCGTCGCCGCGGAGCCGGTCCCGCATCAGGTAGCAGCCCTCGATCACGAACTCCTCGCGCTCGGTGAGCTCGGCCTCGCTCAGCTGCTTGTAGTAATCGCGCAGTGCCATCCGGCCGAATGCCACGTGCCTGGCCTCGTCCTGCATGACGTAGGCCAGGATCTGCTTGGGCAGCGGCTTGGTGGTGATGTCACGCAGCAGGCCGAACGCGGCCAGCGCCAGGCCCTCGATCAGTACCTGCATGCCCAGGTAGGGCATGTCCCAACGGGAGTCGCGAAGGGTGTCGTCCAGCAGCGCCTTGAGCTGGTCGTTGATCGGGTAGACCAGGCCGATCTTGGTCTGCAGGAACCTGGCGTACAGCTCGGCGTGGCGGGCCTCGTCCATGGTCTGGGTCGCCGCGTAGAACTTAGAGTCAAGGTCGGGCACGGACTCCACGATCCGGGCCGCGCAGATCATCGCACCCTGCTCGCCGTGCAGGAACTGGGAGAACTGCCAGGACGCCGAGTGCCGCCGCACCTCCCTGACGTTCTCCGGCCCGAGCATGTCCCAGTACTTGGTGCCGTAGATGGCCAGCGCCTGGTCCGGCACGCCGAGCACGTTGTGCGGGTCGACCTCGAGGTCCCAGTCGATCCGCCGGACCGCGTCCCACTGCTTGTCCTTGCCCTTCTGATACAGCGCGAGCAGCCCGGCCCGGGCTTCGTCATACTCCCAGGTGAACCGGGAGTTTCCGGCAATCGGGACTTCCCATCCCTGGCTGTCGGGCGGACGAGTGTACAGATCGTGGGTGGACAACACGGCCTCCAGCGCGGCGTTACTTCCCTGACCGACTGAAGCACGTACGCTGTACGTCTGTCAATGCTCGGCCCGGTTGGCGCTCAGGGCCGGGCGTGCGTCCTCAAGCGCCCGGATCAGCAGGTCGAGCCCGAACTCGAAGTCGGCGTCGTGGTCCCGCTTGCCGAGTTCCGCCGAGAGGCTGTTCAGCAGCGGGAACGCTGCCGGATCGGGCTGACCGGCCCGGCGGGCGATGTCGTCAGGGTGCGCGAGCGAAGGTGCGACGCCGACCTCGCGCAGCAGGCAGCCGAGCACGTAGGCAATGAACGTGCGCACCATCCGCACCGAGTCAGCCCCGCCGAAGCCCGCGTCGGCCAGCGTACTCAGCGCCTGCTCGAACGGCCGAAGCGCCGCCGCCGAGGTGTTCGGCCGGCTCACCACGACCATCGTGCAGCGTGGATGCGCCCTGGCAATCTGCCGGAATGCCCTCGCCTGGGCGCGGACCTGCTCCTGCCAGCTGGCGTCCGGCTGAACGGGCACCTCGATCCCGGCCAGGACGTGCTCGGCCACCCCGTCAAGCAGCGCGTCCTTGCCTGGCACGTGGTTGTAGAGCGACATCACGGCACAGCCGAGCTCGCCGGCGATCCGGCGCATGGAGATCGCCGTGACCCCCTCGCGCTCGATCAGCCGCACGGCGGCGGCGACGATCCGCTCCCGGGTCAGCTGCATAAGGTCAACGTACCTCCGCCGTAGGGTAGGGCCATGGATGACAAGGAGCGGCGACCGTGGCGTGACCTGCGTTCATAGCGTTCGCTTCCTCCGCGTGGCCGTGCCTGAGCCGTCTGCGAGGGCAGCCGCGGCCCGCTCATACCAGTCGGCAGGCACGAGGATGGCGGCGGGCTTGCCGTGGCGGGTGATCAGCGTCGGCTCAGCGGCCAGGCGTGCCCGGTCTACCAGGTCGCCAAGGGCGCGGCGGGCTTCCTCGATGCTGGCGGACCTCATGACCCGCTCCACCTGTCGTGGTGGGCTACGTTCTCGCCGTGGTGAGCCCCGCCGCAGGAGCACTTGCAGTCAGGGGTCATCGCGTCGGTGCAGATCTGACGGCAGGGAGTCTGCGGGCTGAGCGTCACCTTGACCAGGCTTGCCGCCAGCGAGTGCGCGCCGTGGTCGGGGCAGCGGGAGGTGTGCAGGATGTCCCATGCGGCGTAGCGGCTGGTGCTCTGCACCTCCAGTACGCGGCGGAAGCGGCAGCCCTTGACGGGGCAGCGGCCGAACGCCCGGCTGGTGACGGTGACGGTTTCGCTCATGCCCTTATCCTACAGGTCCTTAAGGTTCTGCACAACCTGATTCGCGGGATCGATCGGAGACTCGGCCGCGAGCGCAGCCTCGATGGCCTTCCGCGCCCGGTCCTCCGACCCCGGCATCAGGTGCGCGTAGATCCGCAGCGTAAAGGCCGGATCGTGGTGCCCCAGGTATTCCGCCAGGGCGCGGATGTCCACGCCGCCATGCAGCAGCACCGACGCGTAATGGTGGCGCAGCTGGTGCATGCCCGCGTCCTGGCCGTCCGGTATCCCGGCCGCCCGCCGCGCCGGCCGCCACACCCGGCGATTCAGCGCGGCATGGTTGAGCGCGCTGCCCCGGAGCCCGGTGAACACGAGCGACAGCGTGCGCGGCTTCCCGGCCTGGGTGCGCCACGGCAGGGTCACCGGCTGCGGCGGGAACTGGCGGATGTGCTCAGCCAGGCGCAGGCTCACCGAGCCGGGCAGGGGCACGTCACGCGCCTTGCCGCCCTTCGGCAACGCGAACACGGGCTTGCCGGCCACGCGCCGGATCTGCTGGCGGACGTGCACCATGCGGTGCAGGAAGTCGAGGTCATCGAGCGCCAGGCCGAGGATTTCGCCCTGCCGCAGGCCGAGCCCGGCCCCGGCGTCGGTCATCGCGGCGAACCTCGCGTATCTGTCCGCGGCGAGCCGGGCGCGGATCGCCGCAACCTGCTGACCAGTCCACGGCACGATCTTGCGGCGGATCACCCGCGGCGCCTTCACGGACGCCGACCGGCACGGGTTGCGGGGGATCAGCCCGTCATCGACCGCGGCGGCCAGGATGTTGCCGAGCTGGCCGAGGATCAGGCCCGCGTAGCTCGCGCCGACCGGCAGGCCGGCTACCCATGACTGGACAGTGGAGGGGGAGCGGGCCAGCTGGTCAAGGCGCTTGTCCCCGAGCTTCGGCAGGATGTGCAGGTCTAGCCGGTGCTTGATGGCTTCCAGCGTGGTCGCGTCGCAGGTGCGGTTGGCCAGCCACAGGGCGGCGTACTTGCGCAGCGTGATGCGCCCGGCGTCGGGGTCGAGATAGGAGCCTGCGATCTTGGAGTGCTCGACCTCGGTCAGGAACCGCTCGGCGTCCTGCTTGCGGGCGAACGTCCTGGACCGCTCGCGGCCATCGGGGTCGATGTAGCGGGCCTTCCACCGCTTCCCGTTGCCGTGCCGGGCGGTCGGCTGCGGCTTGCCGGCCTGGCGGGGGGAGTACCAAAGGTCTTGCACGTGGCCGCTCACTCTGGCTGCCCGGCATCGGTCGGCGGGAGCCAGATGAAGTCGGCAACCCCCTGTGCGTTGATCAAGTCGATTCGATCCGCCAGGGCTTGGCTAACCTGCGTTAGCTGCTGCTCAAGCTCCCGGATCTTCCCGACACGTTCATCAAACTTCTCAGTCGCAGCAGGGCTATCGAACAACATTCCAACATCGAATGAGCCGAGCACGTCCCCTGCCCTGCCCAGTAGCTCCATAAGGCGCTGACGATGGTCCCGCTCCTTCCCATTCCACTCCATGAAGTCGGCCAGGAGTTGCCTGATCTCGCGAAAGTCTTCGTCTGGTGGCTGCGTCAGCTCGCTGAGCGTGAGCCCGAAGACTTGCGCCAGAGCAAGCGCCTCGTCAAGGCTGATCGTGCGCCGGGGGCTGCCGCTCTCGATTTTCCAGACGGCGGTTTGGTTAACGGGACGGCCGACCTCCGCCATGCGACGCGCAACCTCGGCTGTGCTCCAGCCCCGCCGCTCGCGTTCATGACGGAGGCGTTGGGCTACGGCGTCTTCCGCGCTGGCGCGGCGGGGGTTCAGGTGGGGCACTCGATCAGTGTCCACCATCAGGACGGCCACGTTCATAAGCGCACGGTATCTTCCCACCGGGAACGTAGTCAAGCGAATCTAACCAGGAGAGCTTGCACATGGTCGGCTTTGGCCGTAAGCTGACTCGGGTAGAACAGCCATGAGCAAGCCCGGAGGGAAAGTGTGATCACGCAATCACAGATAACCCCGCCCTTTTTGAGCAATGAGGATCTGGCGGAGCGCTACAAGGTCGGACTCGGCACCGTCCGTGAGTGGCGGGCGAAGGGCACTGGTCCGCAGGTTACGAAGGTCGGCGGCCTGGTCCGCTACGCAATCGAGGACGTGCTCGCGTGGGAGTCGTCCAACCGCGAGGACCGTGCGGCGGTCGGTGCCTGAGATGCGCCGCGCCCAGGTCGTCCACCAGACCCGCAGGGCAGGCGGCGGCACTGTATGGGTGCACCGTCCCCGCGGCGGCTGGCGGGCGATCAGATTCGAGTCGGACAGGACGGCGCTCGGCAAGCTCCTTGGCCTGGCCGGCGTGCTGGGCCGGCTCGGCTCGGCGACGACGGTCCCGGTCGGCCCCGTACTGCTGGTGCCGCAGGTCATCCCCGCATGTGAGACGGGCACGCCGCTGGTGCCCCGCGCTGGACCCGCCAGCCTGCCCATCAGCCCCCACGCACCATGAAGGCCCCTTGATCCCGCCCTGTCAGGAACGATCAAGGAGCCTCAATGGATGTTCAATGCTCAACCAACATGGTAACACGGCCCTCTGCCGCCCGGCGGGAGCTTGACGGCCCGGTCCTCGATTGCCTGGCCGAAGCCTCGACGCCAGGTATCGCCGCGCTCGATGCCCGCTGGGCCGCCGCGGTGCTTGCCGGCCACGCCGCCGACGCCGCCGAGCTGCGGGGCTGGCTCCGCATGGTCGGCCTGCTGGCCGCCGTGCCCCACTGGACGGGCGGTGCTTCGACGTGACCGCCCCGACGCTGGCGCGGCCTCCTGCCGCCGAGATCCAGCGCTTGCGCGCCGAGGTGGCCGCCGCGCGCCGCGAGATAGCCACGTTGCGCGCGATCGTCGCGGCCCCCGATCCCACGTCCGATCTGGCGTACTGGCGTGCCCTGTTCGCGGACGGCCACCGGGCCGACTGCGAGGCTGCATGGCGGGATGGCTACGCGCAGGCTGGGCAGGACGAGGCCGCCTTGTGGCGTCAGGCGGTCGAGCCGGTTGCCTATCCGGAACGCGGGGCATCCCGCCGGATGACAACGGCCATATCTGGCGAGCGCCGGGACCGGGCGGAGCATGAGCGGGCGTTCGTCGCCCGCGCCTACAACACGCCCGATCGGGACAGGACGGACGCCCAGCGCGCCACGGTGCGGCTATACCGGCCACCTGGGCGGACACGCACAGCAAATCGGAGGCGGGCATGACAAAGCCCGTCGACGAAGGCTCCCACCCGGACGGTCGGCAGCGGGCTCCGGTCGGGCAGTTCCCAGCCGCGGGCGGTGGCCAGGTGAACGCCAACCGCACGCGGGCCGGTGCCGGAATGGTGACCAGCGACCGGCCGGTATATCCGCCGCCGGATGAGCCAATGAAGGTAGCCCGTCAGCTTCTGAAGGTTGACCGAACCGTGGACGGCTGCCCGACCCTCCGTTACTGGCGCGGCGGGTGGATCGCCTGGGAAGGTCCAGTCTGGTCGGAATCCGAGAAGAAGGCAGTCGAGCGGTGGGCCTACACGCGGCTGGAACACGCTGTCTATCCCAAGATGACGGACAACGGCCCCGTGCCCGTCGCTTGGAATCCGAATCGGCGGAAAATCGGGGATGTTCTCGATGCCATGTCCGCGATCGCGCACCTGCCCGAGACCGTGCACCCGCCCGAGTGGCTTCGGCCGGGTGGGTTTCCTGCCGACGAGGCAGTGACGTGCACCAACGGCATCCTGCACGTCCCGACCGGCACCCTCCACCCGCTGACGCCTTGGCACTTTAGCCAAGTGGCCGTCCCCTTCAGCTACGACGCCACCGCCCCGGCCGCCGAGAAGTGGCTCAACTTCCTGGATCAGCTCTGGCCCAACGACCCGGACTCCATCGGCGCGCTACAAGAATGGTTCGGCTACGTCCTGTCTGGCCGTACCGACATGCACAAGATCATGCTCATGATCGGCCCGACGCGATCAGGTAAGGGCACCATCGCCCGCGTCCTGGCAGCGCTGATCGGCACGGGCAACGTCGCCAGCCCCACGCTGGCCTCAATGAACACCAACTTCGGATTGTCGCCGCTGATCGGGCGACCGCTGGCCATCGTCCAGGACGCCCGGCTGGGCCAGCGCGCGAATCAGGTGGTGGAACGGCTGTTGTCGATCAGCGGTGAGGACATGCTCACCATCGACAGGAAGTATCGGGAGCCGTGGACAGGCAAACTGCCTTCCCGGTTCCTTATCGTCTCCAACGAGCTGCCCGAGCTGGGGGACGCGTCCGGCGCGATCGCCCATAGGTTCATCGTCCTCACAATGACGAAAAGCTTTCTCGGCAAGGAGGACCACGCACTTACAGACAGGCTGCTCGGAGAGCTTCCGGGTATCCTCTGCTGGTCCCTTGATGGCTTCACCCGACTCGGCAAGAATGACGCTTTCACTGTTCCCGAGTCTTCTCAGGCTGCTGTGCTCGCATTGCAGGATCTCGTCTCGCCTATCGCTGCTTTCATCCGGGACAATTGCAGCCGGAACGGTGACGTTCTATGCGATGAGATGTACGCGGCGTATAAGTCATGGTGCGATGAGAACGGCTATAAGGCGAAGGGAATCGGGCCGTTCGGCAGGGATCTCCGTACCGTCATTCCTGCCCTGAAGGTGACGCAGCCGCGGGTTGACGGCGGCCGGGAACGCCGGTACGTCGGGCTGTCCCTCAGCAGAACCTACATTGCCCAGGAACGCGTGCCAACGCGTGCCAGTATCGAAAAAACGTCGGACATGTCCGATTCTGGCGCTGTGGCACGCGTTGGCACGCGTTCCGCGCCGATGTTGCCTGAACCCGAAGCGCCCCTGCCGACAGAGCCTCCCGAGGAGCCGTGGGCAGCTGAGCAAGCTGCCCAGCTGCCGCCGCACGCGCTCCGCAGGGTCCGCTGTACGTCCTGCCGCTGGCAGTTCAAGACCGCCGTACAGCCCGGCGAGGCCGCGCACTGCGGCAAATGCCGCAGCGACTTCACCATGCCAGAAGGCAGGCAGCCATGACACCAAAGTGCGTCGCCATAGCACTGGCCGGGCACGAAATAAGCGGCCTAGTAGACGACAACAGGCAGCTACTCGCCTGCAAGATAACCGCCTATCACTGGTGCTGCGAATGCGGGTTTCAGGTTCACAGAGACCGCTATATCAGGCCGGGCGATGTGTGCCCGCATCTTCGTGCACTCGGAATGATGCCCGCCGTTAAGGACGGCGCGTTATGAGCGCCCCTCGCTGCCCTGAGCTGATCGTGCTGGCAGGTCTCCGATGACCGGCGACCGCTCCAATCGGGACCGGGCAGCCGAAGCACGCAGGATGGCCGACGCCTGCCCTCGCGGATCGCTCGACCGGCGCGCATGGGGATGCATCGGCGTCGCATTCTCGACCACGGGAACCCTCACAGCGGCCAGCAAGGTACTCGGCATGATCGGCCCCGCTGACGTAGCCAGCAGGGCACGCGAGTTGTTCACACAGATCAGACACATGCCCGACCCTGGTGGCGGCCGGCGGGATGTCGCATGACCTCGCCTCGCTGCCCTGAGCTGATCGCAGCCGGCAACGGCTACGCACGCTGCCACCGGCCACCAGGACACCCGCCACCATGCCACGCCGCCGGACGCACCTGGCACCCGTCCGGCGATGCGGGCCAGCGGCTACGTCTCGGCGTCGGCTGCTACCCCGACTGCCTGCCGATCACTGGCCCGCCGTCACGGCCCACCACACCCCCGCGGCTAGGCAGCTTGCCTGCTCACCCCGGCCACGGTCACAACCCGAACAGGCACCGAACAGGAGAAACGAACATGAGCACGAGATCACGAATCCTCACCGCAGCAGCCGCACTCGGCATCGCCGCCGCGTCCGCAGGCACCGCCCTGGCAGTCGCCCCCAACTCGACAACGACGCCCGCCGGCACGTTCTGGTGCGTCAAGATCAATGACCCCGCAGTCAGCTACCAGGAGACCCGCCACGTCGTTCCGCATGCCTGCAACAGCGGCTTCGTGCTGTTCGGCATGGGACCGCACGGCCTGACCGGGCCGACCGGCGCAACCGGACCTACCGGGCCGCCCGGACCCAAGGGCGACACCGGCCTTACCGGCGCAACCGGAGCGGACGGTGCCACCGGCCCCGCCGGACCCGCAGGCACGCCCGGCCCGTCGTTCGCCGCGTCATTCACCATGACCATCGGCGGCATAGCCGAGACATGCTCGGTGACCGGCACCGACGTGTCAGGCAACATCACCGCGATCACCTGCACCGCGCCCGCCATCCCGGCCACGGTGCCGCCCGCCGCAGCGTATGACCAGGACGGCTCCTTGTCGGACCTACAGCGCCTGCCGTGGACCGTGCTATGCCAGATCGGCTACGACAAGGTCGTGATCTTCCGGCACCACCGGCCCGCGTGGGCGTACTGCGTCCATGACGATCGCCGCGACCGCATGTGACCGATGTACTACCGCCCGGCCCCGGCCAGCATGAGTTGGCTGGGGACCGGGCCGACCTCCCGAAGGAGGCAGCCATGACAGGCCGCGCAACCGCACAGAACGTCTGGCTTACCCGTCGGCCGGGCCCGCGACCGAGCCCGCCAGCATGCCGCCCGAGCCCGCGCCCGGCCCGGCCGGCGGGACCCGATGCGCCGAGTTGGCACGCACAACCGAAGGCTGGGCCAGATGCCACCGCGCCGCAGACCCGCCAGGCCTCGACGACGACGCGCCCCGCCAGCCGCCCGGCCCCGGACGACCGCTCACCCGCCCGGAGGGATAGAACGATGGGCATCTTGATCCGGCTCGCGCAAGGGATACTCCCGCCCGCTGCGACCGTCGTCCCGCCCGGCCCGCCAGCCAGTCCACCGCAGCAGGCAGCGCGCCCTCTGGCCACGCTCAACCCCGAGCCCGTCGCACCGCTGATGACAGGGCAATGGCGATCCGCCGCCGACAAGACCATCAGCGACACACTCGCCACCACCACGAAGGTCTACAACGCCATCATGGGTGACCGCCTAGCCAGCCCGGCCGCGCCCATCCACAACCTGCACCCGTCAGCACTCATGCGCATCATCGGGCACCGCTTCACCGCCCCGGACGGCCCGTCGAAGCCGCCCGTGCACATCGCCCAGCCGCAGGCGGGCGAGGTCAACTACGCGGCATACGACTACGAGCGCCGCCACGGGATAGTCGGGCGCATCAGCCAGTGACCGGGAAGCGCTGAGTTATCCCCCATAACCGGAGGTAAACGCCCATGCGGCGTAGATATTCGCATGGCCTCAGCATGGCACTGACCTGCGGTTACACGCGCTGGATGCATGCCAGCATGCACCCCCTCAGCTAATTTCCCGGAATTCCCTCTAAGCTCAGGAGAGTATTACCCGGTGAGCAGCAGGCCACGGCACCCGGTCAAGGAGCTGGAAGCCGTGCTCCAGGAGATGGAAAGCCGACGCTGGCGCGTTGGGAAGAGCAAGAAGTACTTCGAGGCCCGCTGCCTGTGCGGCGAGCACCAGAGATGGGTACATCTGACCCCATCGGACCCGAACTACGAGCGGAACCTGCGGATGTGGCTCAAACGGCTGCCGTGCTGGGGGAAGGAACCGACATGATGTACGCAACCATCATCCCGGTACACGTTGACCTGCTCATTGGCGGGGACCTCGGTGACGCTGCCCGGCAGGTTGTCGACCAGCTGGCCGAGATCGATGAGCAGACCCCCGAATTCCTCGACTACGCCGTCAGCTCAGACGGCGGCGACGGCACGGTTACCTTCGAGATCACCGCTGATGCGGAAGACCAGCTCCAGGCAGTGGCGGGTGCGCTCTCCTGGGTCCGTACGGCGTTTCATGCGGCCGGCGGGGCAACGCCTGGATGGAGTGTCCGCGGCGTCGGCGCCGTCGAGGTCGAGCCAGCCACTGCTCATTGCTGACTACCCGCCTCGTCCCCGTAATCCGCCCGAGCCACCTGTTGGCCCGCAACTGACGTACCGGCCCCCTCGGTGATGCCCTGACCTGCACCGCAGACCACCAGGCCGATGAGCTGGGCCGTCACCTGGGCCGTCCCAAGAATCGGACGCCGCTGTGACCTGCGGGAACGCCTGGCGTTC